>QWCO01000003.1_pt1 | contig 279432 bp, 243 predicted proteins | sample 1972611 | NCBI WGS metagenome assembly QWCO01 (sample SAMN09866706, study PRJNA288562) | Human oral metagenome isolate term1_saliva, whole genome shotgun sequencing... | reverse complement strand
GCCCCTTGGGAAAAGCATAATTTTGATTTAAACATTATCAATATGTTTAGACTCACTAACCAAAATATTCCTCATCCCAAAATGAATGAAATAACCTGTACTGTTGGGTATAATTATAGATTCTAATTTTTGAGAAATTTTCTCAGAAACTATACCTTTTCAAAGTTATAAATCTTACAATTGGATACAAGTTGATAAAAAATTGTTAGAGAGTTAAATAGCAAGGTATCACGAGGAGAATTGAGTTTAATTGATAACAGAGTACCTTGTTAAAATACTTCGAAATAGAAATATATTGTCTAAACTTTAAAAATAACTTTTGTAAGTCGTTTTTTTTGTAAATGTATAATTTTTGCTTATATTTGTATATGGATTCGATTAAAGCTATAGAGCTTATATCAGAAATACCTGCAGAACAAAGAAAAGCAGTACTCAAACTTATGGACTTAAAAACTGAAAACGATATGGAAGAAGTTGTTAGAAGTATAGATACTTTGAAAGATAGTTTAAAACATTTAGAAGAGAGAAACGCTAATAATATCAAGAACTTAGAAAGTAAGATTGACATTCAAATTAATGTGTTATTATGGACATTAGGGATTACCATATTTGTTATAGTCATCCTCGCTCTGAAATTGAGTAAATGTGCTTGATAGTTAAATAATATATACCGAAATAAAATGAATAAAATGACAAAAATTAACAACAACGACGGTTCTATGATTAAAGACAGAATGATAGAATTCATAGATTCTAAAAGTATTGTAAAGGAACGATTTTATGACATGATAGGTATGACTTCTGCCAATTTTCGTGGCCCCGCAAGAAATTCACCTATTAATTCTAATGCTATAAAAAAAAATGCTAGAGAAGTTTCCTGATTTAAATTTATACTGGTTGATTACCGGAGAGGGACAAATGATTAATTCCCCCTCTTCTGATACGATAACTACTATCACTGACAATGGTAGTGATCGTAATAGTAATAATAAAAATAGTGGAAATAATATTGATAATAATTATTATACATATCCTCCTGAGAGCGAAAGTAAAATGCTATCGGTTAAGGATTATGAAATTCAATCTTTAAAAGATTCCATTCAATCTCTAAGAGATATTATCGATTTTCAGACAAAGACTATTAATACATTATCTGAACTTAACGAAATGATAAGAAATTCTGCTAATAGATAATAAAATTAATATTCCTTAGATGTTATGTATAGTATTTTAAAAACTTTTATAAAATATTCGAATATTATCCTAATTGTGTAACTTATAAGAGAATCACTAAAAATGTGGTTCTCTTTTTTTTGTATTATGCATTATATGTATTATTTTATTCATTTTTCGTATAGGAATATTCACTATTTTTAGTTAAATTATTGTTAAATATACATACCTTTGTGGCTGTAAATCAACTAAAATTTTTTTAAAATGAAGAAAACAGTTTTTTTTGCAATGATGGCCGCAGCGTTAGTAAGTGTATCTTGTAGAAATGGAGGAGACGACAAACCTGTAACAACAGGAAAAGAAGTACCCCTAAATGCTCAAAAACTTAACCAAATAGGAAAATTCGACCTCGTGGAATTTACTTCAAGTGTCCCTATGGATATTAACAAAGATGGAGTGAAAAATACTGATATATTAAAGGAAGTAAATTTATGCAATGAAGAAAATGCAAAAAGTGAATTGGTATTTGATTCCCCTACTACTTATGAATTTAATAATAGTTGTTTAAAAAGAAATATAGATAAGGGAGCATTTGAAGTAATTGAAAATAATAAAACTTTGATTTTCTATACCGATAATACAAAACATTATACCAATGAATCAGGGTATGATGTATCACTAACAGAAAAAGATGGTAAATATTACCTGAAATATAAAAAAGCAGAAAGTGATACAGAAGAATTTTACGGAAAAGGTACAGTAGTGACAGTGGTATATAAATCAAGATAACAATAATAAAAATAGGTGGAATGTTTGTTCCACCTATTTCTTTTAGGATATTAAATTTTAATGATTATCTTCTCGGAATTGTTTCAGAGTGGAGATAACTTCGTGGTGGCTCACTGTCTTATTTTTGAAATAATTTACAAAAAATTGTTTTTCTTTTTCTGTTGCTTTAAATTGGTTCAGAATATTCAATAGGTGCATTTTCATATGGCCTTTTTGTATTCCTGTAGTAATGAGTGAGCGGATAGCTGCAAAATTTTGTGCCAATCCCGATACGGCCAAAATACTCATCAATTCTTGTGCAGATGGCTTACCTAATAGTTCTAAAGAGAATTTCACCAATGGGTGAAGATTTGTGAGGCCCCCAACAACGCCAACAGAGATAGGTAAGTCCAACCAAAAACGAAAGATGCCATTGTCCGTTGTACAGTGTGTGAGAGAAGAATATTTCCCCGAATGAGATGCATATGCATGGGCAGAGGCTTCCGTTGCTCGGAAATCGTTTCCTGTGGCTATCACTACGGCATCTACGCCATTCATTATTCCTTTGTTGTGGGTAGTTGCTCTATAAGTATCTATTTCTGCAATAGTTATAGCTTGTTGGAATTTCCACGCAAATTCCTCTGGTGAGATATCACTATCGTCTTTCAATTCGTCTATTTTACAAGATACCTCAGCTCTTACAATGCAGTTTGGAGTGTAGTTAGAGAGTATATTCATCACGATTTGCAATGAATTTTTTTCTTCCTCATTAAAGTCTTCATCAGAGGATATTTCGTCTCTTAAAGTTTTACCAAATTGCTCCAAACACGAGTTGATAAAATTTGCTCCCATAGAATCTTGCGTGTCGAAAGAGGCTTTTAGTTGGTAATAATTTTCTAATTCATTAGTCTTGTCAATCAGTTCAATATTAAGGATTCCCCCGCCTCGTTTTCGCATATTTGCCGTGATGCTTTCAGTGGCTTCAAAGAGTTTTTTCTTTAATTTAAAGTTGAAGAAATGGATGATTTTCACAGCATCGGCTTTTAGGATAAAATGGGTATGTCCTAATTTTTCAGTGTTGATTATTGTTGTTTTAAATCCCCCCTTGTCAAGCCAGAATTTCGCCGATTTGGAGGCTGCAGCCACTACGGAACTTTCTTCCACAGCCATTGGAATAGCAAATAATTGTCCGTTGATGAGGAAATTTGGGGCAATGCCATAAGGCATATAAAAATTAGAAATTGTATTTTCTGAAAATTCGTCGTGGAGTTTTTGTAATTCGGAGTTATCATTCCAATATTGTTGTAGAATATTTGTGAAATATGGGTTACTATCTAAATATTCCTTTACAATCCAGTTTATTTTTTCCTGCTTGCTAAGTTTAGAAAAACCCTCTATAGGCTGTCGTTTCATATTTTTTTGATTAATGATTTTAATAAAAAATTTCTACAAAAATACTTATTTTGCAATGATTACGAAAGTTATTTTGTTCTCAAATATATTCAAAGACATTATAGCTTAATAAATTTTTATTATTTTTGCAGAACCATAGCAAGGAGATTATTTATTTACGATGCAACATTTTGAAAATTTACATAATATTTTTGGAAAAAATTTTGTAGAAAATCCACTATTAGAGTCTTTTGAGATAGGGGAAATCCACCTTTCTTCAGGTAAAATAGTGGCTTGCGATCCAATCATTACCAACGACAAACAACCTTTTGTTACCGATTTTCCAAAGGGTGATTTTCTTGTTTTGGTGCATAAAGAAATTACTTCCGATAAAATCGCTTATACCGAAATTAATTTTTCAGATTGCGAGGTGCATCATTGGGAATTGGCTGTATGCGAAGGACAGAATGTGAAAAAACTTTCTAAAGGAGAAATTTTTGGCTATCCCGTAGAAAGTGGAATGGCCTGCCTGATGGATTTTGACACTCAAAATCTCTTGAATAATTTAGAAAACAACCTATATACACAAAAAGGAGATGACTTTTTGGGAATTTATGATGAGTTTTTTCACTCAGAATTTTTCAATGAAGAGGGAGAAATGATACACCAATATAATCTTTTACAACCGAATCCCAATGAACCGAATACGATTTTTGCTTATGAAGCGGGGCATGGTGAGGGATTTTATGCTTGTTATATAGGATTTGATAAGGAGAATCAACCAGTGAAATTGATAGCTGAATTTATAGAAGTTTCCTAAAAAAAATACTATTTTGGAAAAAATTATTGCGAAAACGATTGACTTTGTACAGGAAAAACTCCGCAATGCGGAGGCAGGGCATGATTGGTTCCATATACAAAGAGTTTGGAATACAGCGAAATATATTAATCGGATAGAAAAAGGAAATCCTATAGTCGTAGAGTTAAGTGCTTTGCTTCACGATATTGCCGACCCAAAATTTCATAACGGTGATGAGTCTCTTGCTTTAGAAATTTCTGAAAATTATTTGAAACAAATCTCCGTCTCTAAATCAATTATTGATGAGGTTTTGTTCATTATTAAGCATATATCTTTCAAAAATAGACACGAAACTCCCGAAAATATATCTTTGGAACTAAAAATTGTACAAGATGCTGACAGATTAGATGCTATTGGAGCCATTGGTATAGCGAGAACTTTTCACTTTGGAGGATTCCGAAATAGCCTTCTATATGACCCATCACAGCCGCCACGCTTAGGAATGTCAAAAGAGGAATATAAGAAATCAAATGGAACGACAATTAACCATTTTTATGAAAAACTATTGTTCTTAAAAGATATGATGAATACTGCCACAGGTAAATATTTGGCCCAAGAACGTCACGATTTTATGCTGAAATTCTTAGAGCAATTCTATAAAGAATGGGAGGGAAGATAAAAAAAAGACTAACTTTTGAGTTAGTCTTTTTTTTGTTATAGGGGTACAATTTCGGAGACTTTCACACCGTAGCCCGAAATCATTGGCTTTTGGTCTGGATTTTGACTGATAATTTTAAAATTATTGATGCCTAATTTTTTCAAAATTTGGGTTCCGATACCATATTCAGAGAAGTTATTAGATTTTTTTGTTAATTGTCCATCTTGTTGATTATTAAACTGTTGTAATTTTCTCAAAGTATTCTCTGCATTAGAAACATTATTGATGAAAACTAAGGCACCTTTTCCCTCATTATTGATGAGTTTGGTAATTTTTTCTAATAGTGGTTTTTCTCCATTAATGAGTTGATGTAGAACATCAAAATAAACATTAGAAGATTGTACCCTTACCAAAATAGGTTCCTCCAACTCCCAATTTCCTTTCGTTAGTGCGAAGTGGATTTGTTCGGTATGTTTCTCTTGGAAGGCGTGGAAATCAAACTCTCCATAGAAAGTTTTTACTTTTCGTTCTTCAATTTTATGGACTAGATCGCCTTTTTTTAGTTGATAATCAATTATATCCTCAATGGATACGATTTTTAGATTTAATTTTTTTGCAAGTTCCATCAATTGAGGTAGCCTTGCCATTGTACCATCTTCGTTCATTATTTCGCAGATAACACCTCCCTCTTTTAGACCTGCAAGACGCGTGAGGTCAATAGCTGCTTCGGTATGACCTGCTCTTTTTAATACTCCACCTGATTTTGCTCTCAAAGGGAATATATGTCCGGGACGCATCAAATCTGTTGATTTGGTATTTTCGTCCATTAGTGCTAGAATAGTTCTCGCTCTGTCTGATGCCGAAATTCCTGTGGAAACTCCATTGCCAAGTAAATCTACTGATACGGTGAATGCTGTTTCTTTTGGGTCGCTACTTCTAGTTACCATAATGTCTAGCCCTAGTTCGTCGCATCGTTTTTCGGGTAGTGGGGTACAGATGAGTCCTCGTCCGTGGATTGTCATAAAATTAATAATTTCGGGAGTGGTAAGTTCAGCTGCGGAGAGGAAGTCGCCCTCATTTTCTCTATTTTCGTCATCTACTACGATGATGATTTTCCCATTTTTTAAGTCTTCAATGGCTTCTGCAATGGTATTGAGTTTTATGTCTTGCATTTTTCATTAAATTTTGAGCAAAGTTAATAAAAATCTTATTTAAAAAGGAAAAATAACGGAAGGAATTATTGATAATCTTAAATTATAAATTTGTCTCATTGGCAAAATATTAATAAATTAGCCAAAATTTTGTAGATAATATTCGGTGCTACATTACATAGCCGATATAAAAATAGACCAATGAGAAAACCTATAATTGCCATAGACGGCTATTCTTCCACAGGGAAAAGTTCTATTTCAAAGGAAATAGCAAAGCGTTTGGATATAATCCATTTGGATACGGGGGCGTTGTATCGTGGAATAACTTTTTTTGCTTTAGAAAATTGCGTAAAAGATGGAGTAATAGATTTTGAAAATCTCTTTTCAAGATTTACTGAGGTACATTTGGAGTTTCAGAAAAAGGAAAATTCGTTGGTACTTTACCTTAACGGAAAGGATATTTCCACTGAGATAAGAACCCAAAGAATATCCGATAATGTGAGCCAAATAGCTAAGCAATCTGAGGTACGGGAATTTCTATTGCATACCCAAAGGGAGATTGCTAGAACTGGCGGAGTAATTTTGGACGGAAGAGATATTGGCTCTGTGGTACTTCCAGATGCGGATTATAAATTTTTCTTGACGGCAAGTGTGGATAAACGAACTGAGAGACGCTACAAAGAACTGAAAGAAATGGGGATGGAAACATCAATGAAAGAAGTAAGAGAGAACTTACTCACGCGTGATAAAATAGATAGTGAGAGAGAGATTGCTCCACTTATCCAGCCCGAAGATGCTATTTTGATTGATAATTCGGACATTGATAAAGAGCAGACAATAGAACTAATACTCTCATACATTAAATAAAACCGAAATTTTAAAGCCATCAAAAGAAATGGATTTGAATAAACTATTTACCAATCAACGGACTGGCAGTATAGATGCCTTACCAACCTCTCGTACTGATTTCCAGAGAGATTACGATAGACTGATTTTTTCCTCTGCCTTCCGAAGATTGCAAAATAAAACCCAAGTATTCCCACTACCAGGGAGTGTGTTTGTCCATAATAGGCTCACACACTCTTTGGAGGTTTCTTGTGTTGGGCGGAGTCTAGGCTCTTTGGTAGGTGATTTCATCGTTGAAAACCATAAAAATGACCTTACAGAGGAAGCAAAGGCCTTTTATTTATATGATTTGAGTACTGTAGTGGCATCGGCATGTCTTTGTCATGATATCGGAAACCCTGCCTTTGGGCATTCTGGAGAAGATGCCATAGCAAGTTTTTTTGAACGAAATGAAAGCGATTTAAAACCAAAATTCACAGATGCTGAGTGGGCAGATTTGGTGAATTTTGAAGGAAATGCCAATGGAATGAGAGTTCTAACCCATCAACAAAATGGGAAAGATATTGGTGGGCTTCAGCTGACGATGACAACTTTGGCTACCATTGCTAAATACCCTTGTGAGGGAATAGCGAGAGATAGGAGTACTCTTCATAGAAAGAAATTGGGCTTTTTCCAGAATGAAAAGGAAACTTTCCAAAAGATAGCCTCTGCTACAGGAATGCTCTTGGAATCGAAAGAGCCACTTATCTACAAGAGAAATCCTTTCGTGTGGATTGTGGAGGCAGCTGATGATATATGCTATAATATTATCGATATGGAAGATGCCCATCGATTGGGGATAATTTCTTCTTCTGATTGCGAAAATTTGTTCCTCGAACTCATCAAATCCGAAAGTGAAAATATAAACAGGATAACGGACAAATTAGCTCAATTAAAAAACCGAAACGAACGGATTTCTTATCTCAGAGCGAAAGTTATTAACTCTCTAATTAATAAGGCATTCCAACTTTATAAGGATAATTTTGATAAAATTTTGAATGGAAACCTCGATATGGCTTTACTTGATATTTATCAGTCGGAGAATAAATATTTGCAGGAGATAGAGGCGTTTTCTATCAAGGAAATTTATAATCATAGAGCGGTAGTAGAGATTGATAATGCAGGGTATAATGTGATGTACGAATTACTCAGTCATTTCGTTTTCCCTATTTTAAAACCAAAATCAGAGTATAAAATATATGATAATATGGCGTTGAAGCTTATTCCAGAGCAGTTTTTGTATGAAAATGGCACTGATTATCAAAAGGTATTGGGGGTGATAGATTTCGTATCGGGAATGACAGATAATTTTGCCACAGACCTCTACCGAAAAATAAAAGGTATAGACATAGGAATGACAATGTAGTTAAATAAGTTTAATATTTATTTAATCTATGTTTAATTAATATTTAACGAGTAAAAATTAGTATAAAGATAATAAAGATTGTATCTTTGCTAAAGTAAAATTTTAAATATTATAATAATGAAAAAGGTATTATTAGGCTTAGTTTTAGTAAGCGGATTGTCTTTCGGACAAGTAAAAAAAGTGGAAACATCTAAGGTAAATTGGTGGGGATATGGAGTGATGAAGTCTGAGGCGTCTTCTCACAACGGAACAATCACCTTGAAATCTGGAGAGCTCACATTGAAAAAAAATAGTGTAGTAGGAGGGAAATTCGTGTTGGATATGAACTCTATCAATGCAACCGATGTATCTGGTGAGATGCAAAAGAAACTCAATGCCCATTTGAAAAATGGAGACTTTTTTGAAGTTGAAAAATTTCCAACTGCAACTTTCGTAATCACAAATGTGAAGAAAAACAACGATAAAAAATTCAACTCAAAAATTACGGGTAAATTGACTATCAAAGGAAAAACAAATGTAGTATCATTCCCTGCAAATGTAGTGGTGAAAGATGGAAGCATCAGCCTGCAATCTGAACTATTTACCTTTGATAGACAAAAATTTGATGTAGTGTATCAATCTTCTATGAAGGATATGGTCATAAAAGATGAGGTTGGCGTAAAAGTAGAACTTATTGCAAAATAATTGAAATTTAAACAAAAAGGTAGTCTATTTGATAGGCTACCTTTTTTATTTCTCATTTTAAAAGCTGGCTCTTACTTGGATATTCCCGATATGGATAGTCTTATCATCAGAAGTTCGTCCCTCGTAGTTGATATTCAGATTGATGAAGCTATTGATTCTTTGTTGTATATCTAAGTTCCAAACTTTGTTTTGCCCAGTTTTTAATCCGTCTAACATTTGGTTGCCAACCAATGAAAAAGCATTTCCATAGAAGTTATTTTTTATGAATGAAAAACTACCTCTTATGGCTGTTTTGGGGCTATTCCACTGCAAAGTAGCTGTTACATCTGTAGCGTTTAGCCGTTCTGCTCCGTCTTTTCTTTTTTTTTGAGTATGTCCAAATGATATTTCGGAGGTTGTTTTTTCTGTGAATTGATAAATGATTTTAGGGGAAATTTTTCTAATACTTAGTAAGTAATTTTTAGCTTGAAATAATTGTGAATGATAGTTGTTTTCAATAAATGAATTTTCTATCGAAGTTCTAAAATTTTTATTTATTTTATAGCCAATGTTGACTAAATGATTTATTTTTATGCTTGTGTCATTACTGAAATTTGCATTAATGATATTTTCTGTTTTAGATAAAAGATAATTACCGTTCCATCCCGAAATTTCATTGCTGTTGAATAATAAAGAAGCCATCAAACTCTGATTTTTTAAGATATGCTCATTCCCTCTCTGGAATGGATTTATTACAGCAATTTGATTATTTTTATAGTAAGAATTTTGGGATGCCATTGAAAAATTTGCATTCCATCGTTTTAAAAATTTATTTTCAGAATTGAGTATAAGGTGTAGATTTAGATCTAGTTGTATTTGTAGAGCATTTTTGTTAGAAGGTAAGTATCTTATATTGTCCGTATAGATACGGATGTATTGTGCTAAGTCTTGGTATTCAGCTATTTCAAATTCGTCTAATTGTTGTATTCCATCGGAATTATAGTCCGTCCATTTATAGGTTCCTTGTCCGTCTTTTATTTTTATATACTGAAATGTTCGTTGGATTTCTTGTCCATTACCTAATTCATAATGAATATTTAATATTAAACCTTTATTGAATAATTCTTGGTTAAAATCAAGATTACCTATTATAAAATGATTGTTTTCATTGGTAATGTTATTCTTGTTATAAAATATTTTTCTATAATGGGCCGATAGATTTAACGTTGATTTTTGAGTTTGTATTATTTTGTAATTAGCAACAAAACCTAATATTTTGTTAAAATTTTCTAATCTGTTGTTTTGAATGGAGTCATTAACTCTAAAATAAAGTTTAGAGGTGAATTTAATATTGGTAGAATCCCTGATTTTTTTCTGTATAAAAAATTCTCTCCAAGAAAAGCTATCGGTGTTTGGTATATTTAGTTGTTTGAGTTTTTTTATGTTATGTTCTAAATTTCCTCCGAAACTCCAAATGCCCTTTTTACTTATTTTTTCAAATTCTAAATTTCCTTTGATAAAATTTGTTTTTTCAACTGTGGAATTTGTACTAAGGTGAGATACAATTAATAGTGTATGAGTTTTGGCTATATTTGTCTTAAAGTTAATCTCATTTTTGATACCAGAATAAAACTTTTTTTCATTGAGAATATTTAGTTGATAGTTGAGGTACGAACCATTTTTGAAGTTATTTTTCATATCAAAAATTAGTCTATTCTGTGTTCGATGACTGAACTCTTGTTGAAGGTTAAAATCCCTTGAAAATTCTACTGAATTTATTCTATCTAAAATATGAAAGTTTTTATTAATATGTTGGTAATCAATAGATAATGAGTTTTTCCAATTTTTGAATAGGAATTTTTTTTCAGAAAATAAACGCCCCGCCCAGCCTATATTTTCCTCATTGCCAATTCTTGAAAATAAGTTAATATCGTGATTACTAAGCGAGAAATCCATCTTAATTTTTCCATTCTTTAAAATGTATTCCGCATTGGCGGAAATAATCTGAGTTTGTAATGGAGCTGGAATTTTTCTTGTAGCAGAATAATCTCCTAAATTTTTACCTATATACTTGAAAATACGACCATTATTGATAGAATTAACCAAAATATAATCACCCTTGTTTGTTCCCATATAAGTAAATGCTACTTCGTATAGAATGTCGTTTTTGTTTGTTGAATATTCGTAATATTCTGTATTTGCGGTGTTTTCTATTTTATAAAGGATTTTGGTAGGGTCGTATTCAGTGAGTTTTCCGGAGGGAGCGAACATTTTATTGGTATCATTCCCAGCGATAGCTAAAACTTCTCTTTCTTTATTATTGATATTCAAAGATATAGGAGCATTTTTGTTGTCTGATTCTAAAAACCAATTAATACCTAATTTTAGTTTTTCATTTTTGTGTTGAAGGTTTCCACTTGCTAAAAAACGAGTGTAATTTCTATTTGTATAGTTATAAGAAGCTGTAATGAAATCTTGTTTGTAAATCGGTCTGTTATTTGTGAAAGTGATTTCTCCAGTATTGTAATTAATGGTATAATCGTAATTTTCTCCGCGTTTCATTAAGATTCCATTAATAAAAATTTGTTCAGAATCAGGTATGATACTAATGAGATTTTCATTGTTTATACCTTTCAATCGGTAGGGACCTTGATTTCCTTCAAATCCTTGAAAACGAATACGATGGAATTCTGATCGAGCTATACCAAATGAGATATTGGCAAAAGTTTTATTTTCTTTTCCGAATAGAGTTTTGTATTGCAGTCCGAGGCTTCGTCGTTGGAATTTTCCAAAATAGGTGGAGGTATCAGTCAAGTCCAAGTGCCCTGCATTTAAGGTGTCTTTATTATTGATATTCAGTTGGATATATATTCTGTCAAAGTCTTCTAGAGTTTGGGTATAGCCATCGGCTTGTATGGGTAGATTGTTATCAAAAATATTTGCGGAGATGCTCACATTTTTGGATAATTTACCTTCAATTTTCATATCCATAGTGGATTGTACTGCTGAACCTTGATTGTTCCCAAAGGAAATTCCCCGCACGAATACCCCTTTTGCTTGTAGTTCGGAGAATATTTTAGAGCGGTTGTTCTTTACTAAAACACCATCGTCAATGATTCTTTTTTTTGGATTTAAGATGAAATTTAGAGTGTCTTTTTTGAAAAAATCTTGTGAAATTTTTGCAGAAATAAGGCTGTCTGTATTGATGTTTTCCTTCGAGATATTTGGGTTTTTCCACGAAAATATTTGTGAATTAAATAGATTTAATCCAAAAAATAAGAAAAACAACAAAAAAAAATTATTTATCAAACTTTGTGATATTTTGCAAACTTCTCAGCAAATATAATTAAAAAGATTGAAAAAATTCAATAATAAAAAAATGAAAAAATATTTTTAAGTTTTTATTATTTAAATATTGTCTAATTAAAAATAATATTATATCTTTGTCGCGAATTAATCTTTCAAGTCTTTTTATAATGAGAAAAATTTACATTTTAGCGAGTCTTCTCTCAATAGTTATGGGGGTAAAGGCACAGAGTATCGGTAGTCAGACATTTTCCAGAGTTGATGGCACACCATTCAAAAATTTTAGTTTTCAAGGATCTGCAGTAGTAGATGTGGATAACGATGGGTATCAGGATTTGGTTCTCACGGGAGGTGTAGATACTGACAATGATGGTAACCAAAATGTCTCAAAATCATACCTTTATAAGAACAAAGGAGGGGTGTATCAAGAGGGAATAGAATTAGATAATCCAGTTTCGGGAGCCTATGTATTGGCATTTGATAATGACAATGATGGGTTTAAAGATTTGATAACTATTGGGAAAAAAATTGGAGATTGGCAGGATCCTAAGCAATATTTTTATAAGAATGAAAATGGCTCCTTCGTATTTAAAAAATCCGTTGAAAATGGTAAAAAAACAGGTACAGGGAGTGCAGAGTTTTTTGACTTTGACCACGATGGATTGTTGGATTATGCCACAAATGGAGATATTAGGTATGATGCCAAATTTAATTATTATAAAAATGCAGGAAAAGGAGAGTTTTATGAAATCCCAAGTTTTATGAATATTATTCCGACTTCGTATGGTAATTTTAAATTTGTGGATTTGAATAACGATAACGAATTGGATATGATAATTAGTGGAGTGAGCCCTGTTACTTATGAGCCGATTATGGAGATATATCTCAATGAGAAAGGAAAATTCGTAAAAGTGCAACAAACATTGCCTGCAGTGGAGAGAAGCACAATCGGGGTGGCAGATTTTGATAATGATGGCGATTTGGATTTTGTAATTAATGGACATAGAGATTATGTGCCTCAATTGTATGTTTTCTGGAATGATGGTACGGGGCATTTTAAAAAACAAGATGTAGGTGATGGTGTTACTACAATCAATGCTGGTAATACGATAGACACGGGGGATTTGAATAATGATGGATATCCAGATTTCATCGTGGTGGGTAACTTAACTGATAGCTTAGAGAATGCTAAATATACTACGGATATTTATACCTACAATCCTACCACAAAAAAATTTAATAAAATGATAGACCATAATATACCAAGCTATGGAGGTTCTCCTGATGTGAGACTTGTGGATTATGACAACGATAATACTCTTGATGTGCTCGTATCGGGTATGGATCTTTCCATTACTGGTGGACCTTTCATTACTAAACTCTATAAAAATAATCTTAATGTAGTCAATCAAAAGCCTACTGCACCAACTACATTGAAACACCAAGTAAGGGATACCGATGTGTTTTTCTCTTGGGAAGGTGCTACCGACGATAAAACTTCAGTACTTGGGCTTACTTATGAAATTTCCGTAGGAACCGCTGAAAACAAAGCGGATATAGCAAAATATGTGGTAACTACCAACAACTGGTATCTGAAAAAGGAAAAATTACCAGAAAAATTCTATTGGAGCGTACGAGCAATAGATGCATCTCGTGTCTATTCAGACCCATCTACCGTGCAAACTGCCAAGTTGGCAACTCATGAAACCGAATGGGCGAAAGCAAATGTATATCCGAATCCAGCGGTTGATAAAATCACTATCGGAGGACAAGATGCAATAAAATCAGTATCAATAGTAGATTTGTCTGGTAAAGTGGTTGCTACTCAGTTCGTAGGTAGAGATATCCCTGTGGCCCATCTTCCGAAAGGTGTTTATATCCTAAAAGTAGAATTGGGTAATAATAAGAATTTTACAAAAAAAATCATTAAACAATAGAGATTCTGTAAGTCATTCTTGATGGAGAGAACCCAAATTTTTGGGTTCTTTTTTGTTTTTAGTCTTAATTTCGTATTTTTACCAAAAATTTCTAAAAATGTCTCAAAATCCTAATAACTTTGTCAATCAGTTTTTGAAATATTTCTTGCAGGGCTTCGTAATTATTGGACCTTTGGGGCTTACATTTTTTGTTATTTGGTATGTTTTTTCTTCTGTGGAGAGTCTCCTGCCATCAGTGGCTATGAGATTCCCTGGTGTGGTGTTTGTTTCCACTATTTTTGGAACAGCCCTTCTGGGATTTTTGGCAAGTAAATTTGTCTTTGGACGATTCATTTTTGAGCAGATAGACCATCTTTTGGAGCATACCTTTGGTGTAAAACATATATACACACCAATGAAGGAAATAATGGAATCCTTCGTTGGTGATAAGAAAAAATTTAACACACCAATATGGGTGAAAATCAGCGAAAATCCCGAAACTTGGCGGATAGGATTCCTTACCCAAAAAAATATAGTAATAGATGATAAGAATTTTGTGGCAGTGTATTTGCCTCATTCTTACGCCATTTCGGGGTGGGTGATTGTTATTGAAGAGGAGAATACACGAAAAGTGAAAAATATGGATGCCGCTGCCGCAATGAAATTTGCTGTAAGTGGCGGTATTGCAAGTAAAATAGACTGATATGAAATGGGTTTTATTAATTATTGCTGGGCTTTTCGAGACGGGATTTGCTACTTGTTTAGGAAAGACCCAAAGTGCGAGCGGAAGAGAATCTCTCCTATGGTGGTTGGGTTTTGTGGTATGTTTATTCAGTTCTATGTATCTGATGTTCAGAGCTATATCTGGTGTTGGAGCAATACCGATAGGGACAGCCTATGCAGTATGGACAGGGATAGGAGCCGTAGGTGGAGTAGTGATGGGAATCTTAGTATTTAATGATTCATTGAGTTTTTGGAGAATATTTTTCATTATTACCTTAATAGCCTCCGTAGTGGGGTTAAAATGGGTATCTAATTAATCGTTGTTAAAAGAATAATGATTGTTGGAGATTTATATAAATTATTGTAGATAAAGTTATTTAATGTTAGTTGTAAAGTAGAAAGGTTAAATGTTATGAATACGAATGAAGTTATGTTTAATCCCGCAGATATTGCTGAGAGATTAAGTGAATTACACGCAGACGAGAGATTATTGGCCTTCTTGAAGGTTCCAAAGGAATACAAGGCAGAAGTTTTTTCGCATCTTGATCCAAGTTTTCAAGAGGAAACTATTAGAAGAATTGGTAGCGAGGAAGTTTCGGAAATTCTTAATGCAATGACTCCCGACGATAGGACAGCACTTTTTGAGGATTTTCCAGATGAGTTGATAAAGTATTCTATTAATCATCTTAACCACCAAGAGAGACGCATTGCACTAAAACTTTTAGGATATGATGTAAATTCTATTGCGAGGCTGATGACTCCTTATTATATTCAAATTCGTAAAGAGTGGTCTGTAAAACGATGTTTGGAACAGATAAAAAGGGTAGGTAAGAAGGTGGAAACAATGAACCATCTCTATGTAGTTGATGAAAAAAATAGACTGATAGACGACCTCACCATTGGTAGTCTTCTCCTTGCTGATGAAGATACTCTGGTATCGGAACTTACGGATAATCAATTTGTCGCGATTACTACAACTACCTCTAAGGAAGATGCTGTTACTTATTTTGAGAAATATGATAGGTCTGCATTGCCAATTGTTACGGAGGCAGGTGTGTTGGTGGGTATTGTTACGATAGACGATATTTTGGACCAGATAGAGCAACAGAATACGGAGGATATTCAGAAATTTGGGGGTATGGAGGCCTTAGATGTATCTTATACCCAAACTTCCATTTTTGAGATGGTGAAGAAACGCGGTTTTTGGCTTATCGTGTTGTTCTTTTCAGAGATGCTTACTGCTTCGGCGATGGGGCATTTTGAAGATGAGATAGCCAAGGCTGTTGTTTTGGCATTGTTTGTACCTCTTATTATTTCTAGTGGAGGGAATACGGGTTCTCAGGCAGCAACATTGATTATTCGTGCAATGGCATTACAAGAAGTAGGACTGAAAGATTGGTGGTATGTGATGAAAAAGGAAATCATCACGGGGACACTTCTAGGAACTATTTTGGGAGCGATTGGCTTTTTAAGAATTGGGATTTGGCATAGCATAGGTTTGATAGATTACGGCCCACATTGGCTATTCGTAGGGTTTAGTATAGGTGTTTCCTTGATTTTGGTAGTCCTTTGGGGTACGATTTCGGGGTCTATGGTTCCATTTATTTTGAAGAGGTTGAATTTAGACCCTGCGACTTCTTCGGCGCCATTTGTAGCTACTTTGGTAGATGTTACGGGACTTATTATTTATTTTTCTGTGGCAGGGCTATTATTAGCAGGAAAATTACTATAATTTTTTTGTTAGTTATGTAGAATTTTGAAAAAAATGTTATATTTGCACCACATTTTGATACTGCAAAAATAGAATTAAATATCTTAAAAAATAGATAAGATAATACCACTCTGTGCTTATGTATTTGGCATAGGGTGGTATTTTTTTTTGTTTGAACAAAGTTTAATATGGATAAAATAATAAAACTAATTTTAGCAATATTGCTATTCTTATGTTTGCTAAAAATGCCGTATGGATATTATCAAATGGTGAGAGTACTTTCTATGGTAGGATTTGGCATATTGGCTCTATCAGCGAAGGAGGATAAAGAGCGATGGATTTACATTACGCTATGTATGCTTTTCCAGCCTTTTATAAAGGTGGCTCTTGGGAGGGTGCTATGGAATGTAGTAGATGTGGTGGTCGCCATAGTATTGTTAATAAGTATAAAATCAGATAAGAAATGAGAAAGTTAGTTTTATTAGCAGCTTGTCCTTTGATGTTATTTTCTTGTGGAAAAACAAAGGAAGAAAAAGAAGAATTATAATCAAGTAGATAATTAATAAAAACAAAAATCATGGCATTTGAAAATTTAATACAGCTAAGTTTTACCGCAGAAGAGTTGAAGAAAATAGATGACTCACTGGCGGAGATTGAGAAAGTTTTGAAAGGAAAAACACACAACCTTACCTCAGAAGAACGCAAACAATACGGGAGTATCGCCGAGCAAAATAAGCTCTTCGTGAATAAAGCAAAACTCTATATGGAGCAATACCCAGACTATGTGCCGAGATACATTGATAAGGCAGAGTTCGACAAAGACTATACTGCCAGAGAGGTCTTAGAGAGCCGTATGATAAGGCTAAAAGGCATCGTGGAACAGGTGGAGGATACCAAAAAACTATTGGATTTTGATAACTACCAAGCCGCATTGAGCTTCTATAAAAGTATTAAGGTGCTAAGTGAGGAAAACCTACCAGGAACAACGAATATTGCACAAGATTTGAAACAATTTTTCCCTCGTAGTACAAAAGCAAAAACAGAAAATACAAATAATACCCCAGAAAAACCAAGCGTTTAGGTAAAGTATAGAAATATTTGGAAAAGGGATAGAAGGATTTAGGTCTTTTGACGAAATTTTGATATCAAATACTTAAAAATATAATTAAAATATCAAAAAAATTAGGTATAGAACCTAAAATTTATACTGCCAAACCTAAAAATAACATCGTTTAACCCAAAAAAATATATAAAAAATGAGAAAAGTATTTGTGTTGTTAGGGATAATGGGCCTACTATCATGTGATAATAAGACAGATGAAACATCGGAAGATGGAAATAGTATTACAAATATTACGGAAATAGGAGATAGTGATACAGAAGATGATACCTCGGATAATGAAATGGAAAATAGTAAATATATTGACAATTCATTATCAACAGGAGATACACCTTATGCTGAATACTATGGAAGTAATAAAGAATGTAAATATGATGATTGCTCACAAATAAAAGTAGTAACAAGTGATTCAGATGTATTAGTTACAATAAAAAAAGATGAGAAGGTAGTTAGCCACGCATATATAGGAAAAAATGATGACTATACTTTTTCTGTTCCTAATGGGAGATATCAAGTTTTTTTCTATTATGGAAGAGGTTGGGATCCTGAAAAGCCAATGAAAAATGGAGAAATGAAAGGAGGATTTGTAGCTGATGAAGCTTTTCAAAAAGATGAACCACTAGATCTGAATAATCATAAATTAGAGTATAAATTGGTATTGCAACAAAATGGTAATTTTAAGACTCAATCAAGTGATTCAAGTGAAGCATTATAAAATAGATTAGAATGATTTAGATAATATTATATATAAATGAAGAATATTCTGAAAATAGGTTTGGGAGTATTGATGCTGGGAATAGGCATTAATAGTTGTAATAAGTCCCAAGCGAAAGACCATCACCACGAAAGTGGGAGGTGTATAGGAGCTAAAAATTGCAGAGCGTGTAAGACTTGCGAGTATTGCAGACACTGCAATAGCGGTGGTAGATGTGGAGTGTGTAGCAGAAAAAAATGGATGTCTAACAATTAAATTATAAAATAAAATGTTTTCATTTGAGGGAAGAATAAGGAGGGTAGAGTATGGAATAACTATACTATTATTTGCTGTATTTAGGTTATTTCAGGATTTAACTCTGAGAGAAATGCCAATTTTACATTCGATTCTTTTTATACCTCTTCTATGGTTTTTATGGGCACAAGGGGCTAAGAGGTGCCATGATATAGGAAAATCAGGTTGGTGGCAGATTGTACCATTCTTTGGATTATGGATGCTATTCAAGGACGGAGATGTAGGATTTAATGAATACGGAGAAGATCCTAAAGGAAGAATTATAATAAAAAAGGTACCTGAAAAAATATTAGATAGCGAGATGGAAGTAGAGAATAATGAGGAAGCATCTAATAAAAATTTAGGTATAATAAATACAGAAGGGGAATCTAAAAAAATATTAGATAGCGAGATGGAAGTAGAGAATGATGAGGAAGCATCTAATAAAAACTTAGATATAATAAATACAGAAGGGGATGCCTTAAAGAGATATGATAGAGAAATTTTTCTTTTAGGAAAAAACTACTATCAGGGTAGTAATGGTGTAGAGAAATCTTATGGAAAAGCAGTAGAACTATGGGATATATTAGCAAAAAGAGGAAATCCGCTATCCCAATATAATGTTGCCTTATGTTATTATAATGGCAAAGGTGTAGAAAAGGATATAGATAAAGCAAAAGAATATTTAGAGAAAGCGTGTGAGAGAGGTTTTGCTCCTGCTTGTGAGTTATTAAAAAAGATAAGTTAGATAAGATAAAGTAAATTTAAATTTAAATATATGAACAGTAGAATTACAGCAACAGATTTGTTTTTAGGTGTGTTAGCATTATTGCTTGTTGGAGTTAGTTTTTGGCAAACATGGCTTGGTCTTGGCCAGATTTTTGGGAATGCATCCTTGCCTGTGGCCTTAGTGCTATCGTTGGTTATGTTGTTTTTAATTTGGAAAATCAGTCAAAAGAAGAAACAGGGTGAATCCGCAGGGAAATTTTTGAGGATATATTTATTCTTTGCATCTTTTTGTTTCATAGCAAACTTTAATGCAATATACACAAAATTCCAGAAGGAGCTTATTTATAAGGATGAAGTAAAGCGACTGAATGCTAAATTTAGTGCCTTACAAAGTGAGATAGACGGACTTTTTGTGTATACGATAGACAATAATAAGAAGCAAGAAGTGCTAAGTTTGGTAGATCAACTAAAACTGCAAATTCAAGACCCAGCCAATAAAGGGATAGGGCCAGAGTCAAGAGCGATTATTAGTAGAATAGAAAATATATTAGGAAAAAAACTAACATTACTTACCCCAGAGACTAATACTGAGGAAGGGTATAGAGACCTTTCAGAAAGAATGGAAAAACAGGTGTATGATATGATTAGTAGATTAACACCTGAACAGCAGGAACTCAAAGAAAAGGTAGGTGAGGCAGTTGTAAGATGGAATGAAAATACAGTACAATTATTAAGTTCTTCGAAAAATCCTTATAATAAATTTGCGATACAGATAGACCAAATGGTGATAGAGTATAATAATTTAGGAAAAGAGGCAGAACAAATATTAGGTAAAAATAAGTATAAATTTAAAGAAATAAAGTCTGAAGCACAAGAAGTAGGAAAAATAGGCTATGCTTTCAAGCACGCATTTAGAGATAATTTTGGGATATATACTATCGTCGTGCTTTTAGGATGTATTTTATTAGATTTTGGTATTGTCTATATAGTGTTACTAACTACTGAGGAAGATAAAAATAACAATAGAAACAATGTTTTTAGTAAAAATAGAGGTAAAACAATAATATAAAACAATAATAGTATGAGAGAATATCAAGAGCATGATGAAGAGTTAGAACCACTTTTTAGTGATAGTCACAATAATGATAATCGTGTGAGAGAACATCAAGAGAATGATGAAGAGTTGGAACCACTTTTTAGTGATAGCCACAATAATGATAATCATAATGGAGATAGTTCATTATTTACGGATAATTATTTTAATTCTGGGATGGAAGATTATAATCCCGCAGGATTTGTTAGGGAGGCAAAGACCGATACATCAGAAATAAAAAATAAGGATAGTAATTTTGTTCTCTTTTTTGGTACTGGGGGAGCTGGCAAAACAATGTTACTCTCTACGATGCTATATGCCTTAAATTCTAAGTATGGGATGTTGGGACCTAATAAAAATATTTCCAATACAAAAAAAGCAAGAAGGTTGTTGGCAAGTTTTCTAAGTCGGCTCAGAACAGGAGAGTTACAAGAATCAACAGAAAGAGATGAAGTAACCCGTTTAGATTTGACATTTTATCCAAATAATAGATCTGAAAAAGTAAAACCAGTGGATTTTACCTTTTTAGAAACTTCGGGAGAAAATCACAATGAGATAGCAAATGGAGGAGATTACAAAAAATGCATAGAGCAATACTTGAATGCCAATATATCTATGTCTATAATATTGACTGTAGGGTATAATGAGGCTTATGAGGTAGATCCATTATGTATGGAATTTGTTCGATACTTATTAATGAAAGGGAAAAATTTTAAAGAAATAAATTTCATATTGGCTATTTCTAAGTGGGACTTATCAGGCTCAGATGAGGGACCATCCGAAGAAGAGTTAGATGCATTTATTAAGGAAACGATGCCTATGACCTATCAATTTATAGATACATACAATTATAGTAGAACATATTATACTATTGGCAAAGTTAAGAAAGCTGGAAATCTTAGTGAGCAAGATAGAATAGTTTCACTAAATTTCCACACTGCAGAGAATCTGGCTAAATGGTTATATAAGAGTGTAGCCGGTATAGATGTAGAGTACGAAGGTACAATATGGGAACAATTAAAATGGTCAATTTTTAAATAAAAATAATGAGTACAGAGAATATTGCTTTCGGCGTTTTTGCCGCATTTGGTAATCCTAATGGATTTGTCCAAACAATAAAGTTAAAAGAAAAGATTATAACATTAGATACTTATGATTTGAGGGGTGATGGTGTTATGAAGGTAAATGAAGAAGTTTATGCTATCAAAAAAGGAAAAATTAAAAATGACCGAAACGATGGAGTAGAACAAAATTGTATATCTTTTCTGAAATATTCCTATGCTCGTGAAAAAGACTCAAGTAGAGAAGGGAGTTGCATTGGTGCATCAGTAGTATGCATCAATGAAGTCCCTAATATGGGAGAACTAAAGGAAGTTTTAGATAACTTACATAAAAACCTTGTAGAAAATCCTCATAATATAAAAAATGGGGTGATAGAGGTGAAACACTCTGACGATTTTAAATATAAAAAACCTGAAGTTAAATTCCAAAAACCTAAAAGAAAAATAGTTGATTTGGAAATAGATTTTTGGACAAAAAATAAAAATATTGCTTGTTATATTTCTCCAACTCCTGAAAATATGGATAAAATATTATCAGAATTATTGGGTGTCTATGATGGTATTTATATAGGTTCAGCAAAGGCGACAATGGAAAGTATAGCGAACAAAAAAAAGATAGAAGTAAAAGAAGGTAAAGGAGTAGATGAACTGATAGATAAAGTACAAAAAGAAAAAAAAGAAGAATATAATAAACAAAAAGACAATCTAAATAATAAACTGAAAAAAATAGAGCGGATTTTAGAGGTTTATTCATCTTTATCGGGAAAGGGAAATAAGTCTATAAAAGTAACATATTTAGAAGAATTGAGAAACGCTCTTGATACAATATGTAAAGAGCATAAAAATCAAGAAGAAATCAATGTGGATGAAAATAAAACTAAATATGAGAATGCACAAAATGAAATCAGTGAGAAAATAAAACCTTTTAAAGAGTCTGAACTATTGCCACAAAGACAACAAGACCGAATAATAAAAGAAGTAGAAGAAGTTATAAATAAATTAAATACTGATAATGCCGTAGCAGAAAAAAAACAGACCTACCACTCATCATCTCCTAAAACGGGTATTAATAATAAAAATCAAAATTTTTCTTATAATTATTCTCGTAATAATAATATTGACTATGATCATTCTCGTAATAATAATATTGACTATGATCATTCTCGTAATAATAATATTGACTATGATCATTCTCGTAATAATAATAATGACGATGATCATTATTCCGATAAAGGTAAGAGTTATACTATACTTGGAATAGCAATAGTAGCGGTAGTATTAATAGGAGTAGTGATGTATTGTTTTCCAGATCTAAATCCTTTTAAAAATAATGAACAGGAATCTGAGGTTCCAAGTGAACAACCTCAACCAAATAACAGAAGTATTGAGAGAAAGATAACATCCATAGGAACCAAGAATAACGAGAAGGAGCAAAATGAACAATCTCAATTAGATGAAGATAAAAGTGGTAAGGATGTTTTGTTTTTAGATAACTCTAAAAGAGATACTCTAGTAAAAAAACAATTTGCTGGTAAAAGTGATTACGATATTGATTATATAGTAGAAAGAATTAAAGCTGATAGGCCAGGAGATATACAATGTTTTGAAGATGAGGAATATAAAAAGGTATTGAAAGAAAATAATAAGGATATTATTAAAGATGATAAGATTAATAATAAAGATATAAAAAACATAAAAATACCTATTTGTAAAAAAAAATAATTATATCTATTCATAGTAAAAAAAGGAATGAAATTTCACACTCTAAAAATTTTAATACTACTGATGGTAATGATAAGTAGTTGTACCTCTCCAAATTCGGATAGCGAGGAGGATGTGGAACAGGACGAAAATATTATTGCTAACAATGATGAAGCCGATAATGAAGACGCCAATAACGATGATGTATTTGAACAAATTGGAGGCTTTGAGGTAGAAAAAAATAAATCTTCGACTTCCGAAATAATATCATCGCCATCAAGTACCGTTATAAGAATGGATAGAAAAAATGGTGTGAGATATGTAAAAGTAGAGGTGAATGGAATACCATTTGAATTTATTTTTGATACGGGAGCAAGTAATATGTGTATTTCTATTGCAGAGGCACTGATATTATTAAAGCAAGGTACTATCACAGAGGAAGATATAAAAGGGAAGATAAATATGTCCGTGGCAGATGGTAGTGTTTCAGAAGGTACTGTGATTAATCTAAGAAGTGTAAAAATAGGAGGAAAAGAATTATCTAATGTAGAGGCTATCGTTACCAATAACCCTAATGCACCATTACTATTAGGACAATCGGTATTGGAACAATTTGGAAGTATTGAGATTGATAATCTTAGAGATATGATTATTCTAAAAAACTAATTCCTTATAGAGCTAGGGAGATATCAAAAAAAACGAATTGAAAATTTTATGAACTAAGTTACTAATACTAATAATCAAAAAAATGAAAAAAGTAACATTATTATTTGGATTGCTGTTCTGTGCATTAGGATACGCCCAGATAAATTACCAAAATGGATATATCAAAAAAGACGGAACCTATGTAGATGGACACTATAAGACCGAGAGAAATTCTACAAATTATGATAATTTCTCAACACAAGGAAATGTAAATCCTTATACGGGAGAGAGTGGCAGTCGTGCAAGAGATTACTCTCCTAATGCCTATAATTATGGACAAGGGAAAACTATCTATGAAGGAAGCCGAGGTGGGCAATACTATATCAATGATAAAGGAAATAAGGTATATGTCCCTAAAAGAAATTAATATCCTCCCCAAAAGTAACCTTTTTAAAAGGTTACTTTTTTTATATTTGCAGAAAAATAGAAGAAAAATGAAACTAACAAAAATTATTACCTTAGGGATGGTAGGGCTTTCTGTATTTGTAGCAGCTCAGCAGGATAAAAAAGAAAAAATATCAGACAAAAACCTGAAAAAAAATCTATATTTTCTTGCTTCGGATAAATTAGAAGGACGATTGGCAGGAAGTGAAAGCGAAAAAAAATCTGCACAATTTTTATATAAAAATTTGAAATCATATGGACTCAAATCCGAAATTATTCCCTTTGAATACACAATCCGATTAGATAAAAATAGCGAGGTACTTACAAAAATATTTTCCCGAAATGTAGTGGGGTATCTTGATAATGGAGCTAAGCAGACTATCATTATTGGGGCTCATTACGACCATTTGGGGTATAACGAGCATCATAACTCTACGATGCCAGAGGCTACGGGACAAATCCACAACGGAGCGGATGATAATGCCTCGGGAGTATCGGCAGTTTTGGAGTTGGCAAGAATTTTCTCTCAAAATAAAACAAAAGAAAATGTCAATTTTATATTTGTTTTGTTTTCAGGAGAAGAAGATGGACTGATGGGGTCAAAATATTTTGCTGAGGGGGTGAAAAGCAAATATCCAAATCCTATTGCAATGATTAACTTGGATATGGTTGGCAGACTTGATAATCACAAAAACCTAACTATTGGAGGAATAGGAACTTCACCCTTGTTTCAAAAAATAGTAGAAAAATTCAAACCCGAAGGAATGCAGTTGGCACTTGACAATGCAGGGCAGGGGCCGAGCGACCATACTTCGTTTTATTTGCAGGATATTCCCGTATTGTTTTTCTTCACAGGGATACACCCCGACTATCATAAACCTACTGATGATGCACAAAAAATCAATTACGAGGGGCTGAAAATCATTACCAAATATGTGTTTGATGTAGCTAAGGAACTTACAGACTTTCCGCAAGTGCCATTCACGAAAACAACTATTCCAAAAGAGCAAATGCCCGAGTGGAGAGTTTCAATGGGAGTGATGCCAAGTTTGGCAACAGGAACTAATGGTATGAAAATAGAAGGAGTAACCGAAGGAAAACCCGCTTACAAGGCAGGAATTATGCAAGGTGATATTCTCAAAAAATTAGATGATTGTATTGTGGAGGATATCTACTCCTATACCAAATGCCTATCAAAATATAAAGCTAAGGATACCGCCGAGGCCACTATACAACGAGGTGATAAAATCATCATTGTAAAATTGCAGTTTTAAATCGATGAATATGCAAAATCACAAAGATTTATTTGTAAAAAAATATTATATTTGCAATCAAAATAAATCTAATGAGTAAAAATACCAAATACATTTTCGTAACGGGTGGGGTAACCTCTTCATTAGGAAAGGGGATTATTTCGGCTTCCTTAGGGTTATTACTAAAATCACGCGGGTTTAATGTAACAATTCAAAAATTAGACCCTTATATTAACATAGACCCAGGTACGCTTAACCCATACGAACACGGAGAATGCTATGTAACAGAAGATGGAGCAGAAACCGACCTTGACCTTGGGCACTACGAGAGATTCCTTAATTCACCTACTTCACAAAATAATAATGTAACCACAGGGCGAATCTATCAAACCGTAATAGAAAAAGAAAGAAAAGGCGATTTTCTTGGGAAAACAGTGCAAGTAATACCGCACATTACCAACGAAATTAAGAGAAGAATAAAAATCCTTTCTCAGAAAGATTATGATATCATCATTACCGAAATCGGAGGTACTGTGGGAGACATAGAATCTCTTCCTTATATAGAATCCGTTCGCCAATTGAGATGGGAACTTGGGGAGAAAAATTCAATGGTAATACATCTTACATTGTTGCCATACTTAGCTGCTAGTGGCGAGCTCAAAACGAAACCATCTCAGCACTCTGTTCGCCAATTGATGGAAAGTGGGTTGCAAGCCGATGTTTTGGTATGCCGTTCTGAACATGAAATCCCAAAAGATGTAAGGCAGAAATTGGCTCAGTTTTGTAATGTTCCCAGCGAAAATGTAATAGAGTGTATGGATGCTGATACCATCTATCAAGTGCCGTTGGAACTCCAAAAACAGAATTTTGATGAGGTGGTACTCAGGGGGCTTAATCTATCATTGGATACTCCTGCCGACCTTAAAAATTGGAAAAATTTCCTCAATAAATATAAAAATCCAAAGAAAAAAGTAGAAATAGCCCTCGTTGGGAAATATGTTTCCTTACAAGACTCGTATAAGTCTATAGTAGAGGCTTTTATCCACGCAGGTGCCGACCTTGAAACAGAAGTGAAACTCCGCTGGGTGTATTCAGGAAATATTGATGAAAAATCCGTAGCCGAAGAGTTAAAAGGTATTGATGGAATGCTCATCGCTCCAGGTTTTGGGGATAGAGGAATAGAGGGTAAGATAATCGCAGCACGATATGCCCGCGAAAACAAAATTCCGTTATTAGGAATTTGTTTAGGTATGCAGATTATGACTATAGAGTTTGCGAGAAATGTATTAGGTTATACAGATGCTAATTCTATGGAGTTTGAGGCAACAACTTCTCATCCTGTGATTTCCTTAATGGAGGAACAAAAACATATCGTAGAGAAAGGAGGTACAATGAGACTCGGCGCATGGAAATGTAATCTTATAGAAGGATCCGAACTTGCTAAAATCTATGGAAGTAGAGAGATTTCTGAGAGACATCGCCACAGATACGAATTTAATTCGGAATATAAGTCTGATTATGAGAAAAAAGGATTAATACCTACGGGATTAAACCCTGAAACAGGATTGGTAGAGGCTTTGGAATTGAAAGATCATCCATTCTATATCGGTGTGCAGTATCACCCAGAGTATAAATCTACCGTAGCTAATCCTCATCCATTATTCCGAGCTTTGTTGAAGGCAGCAGGAAAAAATAAGTAGTTTTTGTTATTTTTCATAAGTTTTAGATGTTAATTGTTTATTTTTAATGTTTTGAAATTTTTAATGTTATTTAAGGAGTTACCTCAATTTTAGAGGTAACTTTTTTATGTTTTCCAACGAAACAAAAGTATAATTTTTTTGGTAGTTCCCTTAAAAAAGAGTATATTTGAGGAAAAATATTTCAATAATGACAAGGAAAACATTATTTAGTGCGGTTACGATAGCCGTTTTTTCGTTTATGAATGCTCAATATAAATACCCACAGACAGAAAAAATCAATCATATTGATGAATATTTTGGCATAAAAGTGAATGACCCATATCGTTGGTTAGAGGATGATACATCCGAAAATACCAAAAATTGGGTGAAAAGGGAAGTGGCTTTTACAAATGATTATTTAGCAAAAATTCCATATATCGGCGAGCTAAGAAAGCAACTAAATGATATTTGGAATTACGAGAAAATAGGAACGCCCTTTAAGGAGGGAGATTATACTTATTTTTATAAGAATGATGGACTGCAAGCCCAAAGTGTTTTGTATAGAACTGGTAAAGATGGTAAAACAGAGGTTTTCTTGGACCCAAATACCTTTGCAAAAGATGGAACAACTTCTCTTGCAGGAGTTTATTTTAATAAAAAAGGAAATCTCGTAGCTTATACCATTTCGGAAGGTGGTTCAGATTGGAATAAAATTATCATTCTAGATGTAAAGACGAAAAAACAGATAGACGAAACTTTAGTAGATGTGAAGTTCTCTGGTGTTGCGTGGCTTGGCGACGGAGGATTCTATTATTCTAGTTACGACAAACCTGATGGAAGTGTGTTGTCAGCAAAAACCGATGATCACAAAATCTATTTCCATAAATTGGGAACAAAACAATCCGAAGACCAACAAATTATTATCAAAAAAGATGAAAAATGGAGGTACCTTACGGCGTCAGTTACTGATGATGAGCGTTTCTTAGTCGTTTCGGGAGCTACTGCTACTAATGGTAATGAGTTGTATATTAAGGATTTGCATAAGTCTAATGCGGAATTTGTTACCATACAAAAGGGCTTTGATTTTAATACGGAAGTTGTAGATTCTCAGGGAGATAATATTTTTGTGCTTACAGATAAGAATGCTCCGAATAAAAAATTACAAAAATTTGATTTCAAAAATCCAAGCGTTTGGACAGATGTAATTCCTGAGACGGAAAATGTTCTTTCTGTAAGTATAGGTGGGGGGTATTTCTTTGCGAAGTATATGAGAGATGCTGTTTCTTTTGTAAAACAATATGGATATAATGGTCAGTTTATCAGAGATATTTCTCTTTCTGATAAAGGGACTGCTAGCGGTTTTACGGGCAAAAAAGGAGATAAAGAGATATTCTATTCTTTTACTAATTATATAATTCCATCTACAACTTTTAAATTTGATGTAAGTACTGGTAAATCATCGGTTTATCAAAAATCAAAGATTAAATTTAATCCTAAAAATTATGTAAGTGAGCAAGTATTTTATACTTCCAAAGATGGAACTAAGGTACCAATGATAATTAGCTATAAAAAGGGTTTAAAGAGAAATGGAAAGAATCCTACGATTCTATATGGATATGGAGGTTTTAATGCAAGTCTTACCCCTGGGTTTTCTATAGCGAATGCTATCTGGATGGAAAATGGCGGAGTCTATGCCGTTCCGAATATCCGAGGTGGTGGAGAATATGGTAAGAAGTGGTATGATGCAGGAACTAAGATGCAGAAGAAAAATGTTTTTGAGGATTTCATCTCCGCAGGGGAATATTTGCAGAAAGAAGGTTATACATCTAAAAATTTTCTTGCCCTTTCGGGAGGGTCTAATGGCGGACTTCTTGTGGGGGCAGTGATGACGATGAGACCAGATTTAGCAAAAGTGGCCTTTCCCGCAGTTGGGGTATTGGATATGTTGAGATATCATAAATTCACAGCAGGAGCAGGTTGGGCATATGATTATGGAACTTCTGATGATAGCAAAGAAATGTTTGAGTATTTAAAATCCTACTCACCATTACATAATGTGAAGGAGGGGGTATGCTACCCAGCGACACTCGTTACTACGGGCGATCACGATGATAGAGTGGTACCAGCACATTCGTTTAAATTTGCTGCGGAACTCCAAGCTAAGCAAAAATGTAGCAATCCAACACTTATTCGTATTGCAGTGAATGCAGGACACGGAGCAGGGCGTTCTACCGAACAAATCGTAAATGAAACAGCAGATAAATTTGGATTCGCTCTCTATCAAATGGGGATAAAGAAACTCCCAACAACGAAAGTGAAGAAAAAGTAATAAATACAAAAACAGCCAAAAGATACCTTTCGGCTGTTTTGATTTTTTTATAAAAAGTATTAATGTTATTTATTTAGAAATTTTTGATAGCCTCTACAGCTAATGTGTAGCCACTAAGCCCAAAACCCGACAAAATAGCATCAGTATAAGGAGCTGTTACCGATTTATGACGGAATTCTTCTCGTTTGTAGATATTAGAAATATGTACCTCAATTTTCGGTTTCGTAATGTTTTTTAGGCAGTCGGCAATAGCATAAGAATAATGGGTATATGCACCGGGATTGATAATAAGTGCTTCGTAATCATCCTCTTGTAGGCGGTTGATAATCTCTCCTTCAATGTTAGATTGGTAGAATAAAATATCGTCATTACAGAACTTTTTTTCCAACTCGGATAAGAGGTTATCCATAGATTTTGTACCATAAATATCGGGTTCTCGTTTGCCTAATAAGTTTAGATTAGCGCCATTAACGATTAATATTTTCATTTTTGGGAAGTTTATTTTAGCAAAAATAAATATTTTTTTTATATGATGATTTTAATTTACGAAAAATGATTAAATTTGTCGTAAGTAAAAAATAAATAAAAAATGAGTTATATTTCATTTATTGAAGCAAGGCAAATTTTGGATTCTAGAGGAAATCCTACGGTAGAGGTAGATGTATTTACAGAAAGTGGAGTATTTGGTCGTGCAGCTGTGCCATCGGGCGCTTCTACGGGCGAACACGAGGCAGTAGAGTTGAGGGATGGAGGCTCAGAATATCTTGGTAAAGGTGTTTTGAAGGCTGTAGAAAATGTCCGTGAGGTAATTGCTCCTGAAATTGTTGGTATTTCTGTATTTGAACAGAACTTGATAGATAGCATTATGATAGAGCTTGATGGTACTCCGAATAAAGGAAATCTTGGAGCAAATGCTATTCTAGGTGTTTCTTTGGCGGTGGCAAAGGCAGCTGCTAATGAATTGAAGTTACCACTTTATAAATATATCGGTGGGGTGAATGCCAATACGTTACCAGTTCCAATGATGAATGTAATCAATGGTGGCTCGCACTCTGATGCACCTATTGCTTTCCAAGAATTTATGATTATGCCAGTGAAGGCAGATTCTTTCTCTCATGCTCTAAGAAAAGGAACGGAAGTTTTCCATAGTTTGAAGTCTATTTTGAAGGGAAGAGGTCTCTCTACAGCTGTGGGAGATGAAGGTGGTTTTGCACCGACTTTTGCAGGTACAGAAGATGCACTGGATACTTTGCTACAAGCAGTAGAAAAGGCAGGGTATAGGCCTGGGGATGACTTTATGTTTGCTCTTGATTGTGCTTCATCAGAGTTTTATAAAGATGGATATTACGATTATAGAAAATTTGAGGGAGATAAAGGAGCTTGCAGAACGCGCGAAGAGCAGGTGTCTTACCTTGCGGAACTTACTAGAAAATATCCGATTATTTCCATTGAAGATGGTATGCAAGAGAACGATTGGGAAGGTTGGAAACTCCTCACAGAAAAAATTGGTGATAGAGTTCAACTCGTTGGCGACGACCTATTCGTAACTAATGTAGAGCGTCTTTCTAGAGGTATTAAAGAAAATACCGCAAACTCTATCTTAGTGAAAGTAAATCAGATAGGTTCTCTTTCTGAGACACTTGATGCAGTTCAAATGGCACAGCATAATAGATATACCTCCGTAATGTCTCACCGCTCAGGCGAAACAGAAGATGCTACGATTGCAGACCTTGCAGTAGCTTGCAATTGTGGGCAAATAAAGACTGGTTCGGCATCTCGTTCGGATAGAATGGCGAAATATAATCAACTATTGAGAATCGAGGAGGCTCTTGGTGATACAGCATATTTCCCAGGTATTGATACTTTTAAAGTGAGAAGATAACCAATCATTGAAGGGTTTTATAATTAAATTTTATATATTAATATTAAAAAGGCTTTGTTACTTCGGTAGCAAGGCTTTTTCTTGATAAAATGCTTCATCGAAAAAATATTTAAAAACTATTCCTTATTTTTGCAAAAAATTTTACTTAAAAAAGATAATGACAAAGAACGGAAAAATAGAGCTAATGGCTCCTGCGGGGGATTTTACTTCCTTGCAGGCAGCGTTAGACAATGGGGCAGATTCTGTATATTTCGGTGTAGAGCAACTCAATATGAGAGCCAGAGCATCAATGAATTTTACGATTGATGACCTACCCGAGATTAGCAGAAGATGCAAAGAAAAAGGGGTGAGAACATACCTTACCCTCAATACAATTATTTATGACCATGATTTATCCATCATAAAAACATTATTGGATAAGGCAAAACAAGCAGACCTGACTGCTGTGATAGCAATGGACCAAGCTGTGATAGCCTATGCCCGACAAATAGGTATAGAGGTGCATATCTCTACACAGATAAATATTACTAATATAGAAACCGTAAAATTTTATGCTCTTTTTGCAGATACAATGGTGATGAGCCGAGAATTGAGCCTTAGTCAAGTAAAAAAGATTTGTCAACAAATTGAAAAAGAGCAAATTAAAGGCCCTTCGGGTAATTTGGTAGAGATAGAACTTTTCGGGCACGGAGCCTTATGTATGGCTGTTTCTGGTAAATGTTATTTGAGTTTGCATTCTCATAACTCGTCGGCAAACAGAGGAGCTTGTAAGCAAAATTGCCGTAAAAAATATACAGTCATAGACCAAGAATCAGGTTTTGAAATAGAAATTGAAAATGAATATATGATGTCGCCAAAAGATTTATGTACGATAAACTTTTTGGACCAAATCATTGATGCAGGAGTGAAAGTCCTCAAAATAGAAGGACGAGGAAGAGCTCCTGAATATGTAGCAACGGTGATAGGATGCTACCGAGAGGCAATAGATGCTATAGAAGATGGAACCTACAATCAAGAAAAAGTAGCCGATTGGATGAGTCGATTAGAAACTGTCTATAATAGAGGATTTTGGAGTGGGTATTATCTTGGACAAAAATTAGGAGAATGGTCGCCAAATCCAGGCTCCAATGCTACACAGAAAAAAGTTTATATCGGCAAAGGGCGACATTTCTATCCGAAATCCAATGTTTCGGAGTTTATAATAGAGGCTTTTGATATTTCTGTTGGCGACAAAGTTTTGATACAAGGACCTACAACTGGCTCACAAGAAATGATTGTAGAAGGTATAATGGTAGATGGAGTAGGAAATACCGAAAAAGCAAAAAAAGGTGATGTGATTACATTTAAAACGGAATTTCGAGTTCGCCCAAGTGATAAGTTATATAAGGTAGTAAAAAATGACAATGTTATGAAATAAAAAATCCCCATATTTATGGGGATTTTTTATTTTATTCTGTTTGGATTGTGTTTGAGAAAACTTTCCCAGCCAGAATAGGATTTCTCTTGTCCTATACCTTTTGAGTTAAAATGATGGCATACAGCAACAGCTAATCCATCAGAGGCATCTAGGTGTTTTGTAGGAAATTCTTTCAGATTTAATAAGTTTTTTAGCATTGCTGCTACTTGTTCTTTACTGGCATTTCCATTTCCTGTGATTGCCATTTTTACTTTTTTAGGGGAGTATTCAGTGATGGGAATATCACGATAAAGGCTTGCAGCCATTGCTACCCCTTGGGCTCGGCCTAATTTTAGCATAGATTGTACATTTTTTCCATAAAATGGAGCTTCTAAGGCCACTTCATCAGGATGGAATTCGTCAATTAAGGAGAGGGTTCTTTCAAAAATATATTTTAATTTCGTTTCGTGGTTTGGATATTTTTTCAGAATAAGTTCGTGAATTGATACTAAGTTCATTCTATTGTTTTTCACAGAAATAATACCAAATCCCATCACTGTGGTGCCAGGGTCTATTCCTAGAATAATTTTCTCCATTTTTTTTGAGATATTTTTATAAAAATAAAAGTTATCTAACATACAATTAGATAACTTTTTAGTACCCAGGGCCGGGATCGAACCGGCACGCCAAAGGCATTGGTGTTTGAGACCAACGCGTCTACCAATTCCGCCACCTGGGCAAGCATTTTGTAGAATTGTTTTGCAAATGTAGTGATTTTTTTTATATTTCCAAATTTTTAATGGAGTATTTTATTAAACATTTCATAATATTCTGATAATTAGATGGATAAATTTTAGTTAAAAATCAATTTCTAATCCATCAAATGCCAAATGAATATTATTAGAGAGCTCTTTTTCTATTTCATTATGAAATCCAAAATCGTGGCTAATGTGGGTGAGATATGTTTTTTGAGGTTGTAGTTCCTCTACAATTTTTATTACATTTGGCAATATGAGGTGAGAGTGATGTTCTCGTTCTTTTCTTAAACAATTGATAATTAAGTATTTTAGTTTTTTTAATTTGTGTTTTTCTTCTTCTGGAATAGTTTTACAATCAGTAATGTATGCTATGTTTTTGAATTTATATCCTAAAATAGGTAAACCTCCGTGTAGTATTCTAATAGGTGTGACGGTAGTTCCGAGAAGGTTAAAAGTCTTATTTTCAATAATATTAATATCAAAAGATGGGGCTCCAGGGTACCTATTTTCCTCAAAGGCATAGGCGAATCTTTGTAAAATAGATTGATAAACCCTTGCCTCACAATATATAGGCATATCTTTCTGATTTTTAAATATTAACGGTCTCATATCATCTAATCCGATGATATGATCATTATGTTCGTGTGTGATAAGTACGGCGTGGCAATTTTTTTCGTTATTAGAGAGCATCTGCTGGCGAAAATCGGGACCACAATCAATTAAAATTTTATGCTGTGTGTCTGTAGTTATTATTGCTGAACTGCGTAATCTTTTGTCTTTTAAGTTAGTAGATAAACAAACAGGGTGGTCGGAGCCAATAACAGGAACTCCTTGAGAGGTGCCTGTTCCGAGAAATTTTAGTTTCATATTTTGGTTGATAATAAATTTTTTGGTAAATTTACAAAAAAATAAAAATGTCATTGCAAACACAAAATCTTACTGCGAAACAAAAAGCATTAGCTATTAATTTAGATCCGAATATTTACGGAACCTTTTCAGAAATTGGAGCAGGGCAGGAGACTGTTCGGCACTTTTTTCGTGCTGGAGCTGCATCTCAAACTATAGCGAAGGCAATGTCGGCCTACGATAAGGATTTTTCTGACGCCATCTATGGTAAGGAGCCAAAAAATAGATATGTAACACAAAATCGTTTGAGAAAAATGTTGAGATTTGAGGCTTCTTTAATAGAGGTGAGAGTACCTACCGATAAGATGCCCGAGAGAAAATATTTTTCGTACGCTAATACGGTAACTACTATAAATTATGCTAAAACAGTGCTGGGGCATGGTTGGGTAGGAATTCGTTTTCAAACAGAGCCAGGAAAGGAGTATAATGAGATTGTTCTTCATATCAAGTTTAAGCAGAATGATGCTACGCTTCAACAAGAAACATTAGGAAAATTGGGGGTGAATCTTATTTATGGAGCCTTTAATTATTATGATAATCCACGAAAATTAATACAATCGTTGTACGATCATATTCCCAAAGATTCTTTGGAGATTGATATGATAGATTTTTCGGGGCCAGATTTTATCTATGTAGATAATAGGCTAATGTCTTTGCAGTTAGTGAAAAATGGAATGACAGAGGCAGTGATTTTCACCCCAGAAGGAGCGAATATGCTTCCTGCAGATTTGTTGTATAAGAAGAATATTTTTGCCGTAAGAGGTAGTTTCCGCCCTGTTACTTTGGTGAATATAGATATGTTCAATAATGGTTTGGAAATGTTCTTGAAAGATACCGAATGCGATGAGAATGAGGTAGAGGTTTTGTTTGAAATAACAATTTCTAACTTAATGGCTTCGGGGGATATAGACGAGCGAGATTTCCTTGATAGAGTAGATATTATAGGTAAATTAGGTTATAATGTTATTATTTCTAATTTCTCTGAGTATTATAAACTAACGGAATATTTTTCTGGATATTCAAAATTGAAAATTGGTGTGGCAATGGGGGTAAATAATCTAATAGAGGTATTTAATGAAGGGTATTATACCAATCTTTCGGGAGGTATTTTGGAGGCGTTTGGTAAGCTTTTCAGAAGGGAAGTAACCATTTATCTATATCCATACCAGACGCCAGATTCAGAAGAAATACTTACATCTGAAAATTTGAAAGTTAATGAAAATTTAAAGGAATTATATAAATATTTTAAATTAAACAGAAGGATTGTAGATATTTTGAATCATAATAGTGATTATTCTACAATTTATTCAAGAGATATTTTGAGGAAAATTGCAAATAATGAGACAGGAAGTTGGGAGAATTCATTGCCAGAAGGTATTGCAGACCTTATTAAAGAAAGGAGAATGTTCGGTTATAGTCAAGTTAATTTTTGTGAGATATGATAAAATAAAAGACCTACAAAATAGGTCTTTTATTTTATCATTTTTGTCTTAAAAACTCGTAACAAGAAATAGCAACAGCATTACTAAGATTAAGAGAATCAATCGTTCCTACCATTGGTATCAAGATATTTTTACCTTTATCAATCCAAAAATCACTCAAGCCAGAATGTTCCGTTCCAAAGAGTAAGGCCGTTTTACCACTTAGTGACACATCGGATAGAAATTGTTTTTTTTCATCCATAAAAGTTGTGAAAATATTGAATTGGTGTTGTTTCAAAAATGAATAGAGTTCCTCATTTTCAGAATGATAAATATTCATACCAAATAAACAACCGACACTTGAACGAATTACATTAGGGTTATAAAAATCCGTTTTGCTATTTGCTATAATTAGTGCATCAATACCAAATGCCTCACAACTTCTGAGGATGGCTCCAAGGTTGCCAGGTTTTTCCAGACTTTCCACGATGATTACTGATGAATTTTGTCTCGGTTGGAATTCTTTCAGATTGTGAGTTTTCGTTTTGTAAATTCCAATAATCCCTTCGGAACTGCCTCTATAAGCAATTTTTTCATAAATTTTTTCAGAAATTAAATGAATTTTTCCTTTTGGAATAGTTTTTTTATAGATACTTTCACAGATGAAAAATTCTATATTCTCGTATCCGAACTGCATAGCCCTTTCATTTTCCTGTTGGCCTTCTACAGAAAAAATACCTAATTTTTTACGAAAACGATTATCGGTGTTTAGACGGATAAGATGTTTTATTTTTTCGTTTTGAAAACTTTCTATTTGCATTTCACAAAAGTATTAAAAAAGAAAGAAATATGAAATTTTAATTATAATTTTATTAGGATTTTCAATTTGATTTTTTATATTTGTATGGTGAATTATTAACATATTTATTGAGATTATGAATAAATTAGAAGGACTTGGGGTGGCCTTGGTTACTCCATTTAATAAAGATTTAAGTATTGATTTTGATGGACTTACGAGATTGGTAGAGTTTAATATTAGTAATGGGGTAGATTATATAGTTGTGTTGGGAACAACTGCCGAAACAGCAACTCTTTCTGATGAGGAAAAGGAGGCTGTAAAGAGCCATATAATCAAAATAAATAATGGTAGAGTACCTCTCGTTTTGGGAATTGGGGGGAATAACACGATGGAAGTTAGAAAAAAAATAGAGAATGTTGATATGTCTGATTTTTTTGCAATACTTTCAGTATCACCATATTATAATAAACCAAATCAAGAGGGCATATATCAGCATTATAAAATGTTAGCTGAAACAGGGAAACCTATAATTATATATAATGTGCCTGGTAGAACTGGACAAAATATAGAAGCAAGTACCACACTCCGCTTAGCTAATGATTTTCCAAATTTGTTAATGATAAAGGAAGCTTCGCCGAATATATCTCAATATTTTGATATTTTGAGAAAAAAAACGCAGAATTTTGGGTTGGTTTCAGGGGATGATGAATTTACTTTACCAGTCACTCTGGCAGGAGGAATTGGAGTGATTTCCGTGATTGGACAAGCTTATCCTAAGGAATTTTCAACAATGTTAAGATTGGCAAAAGAGCGAAAAGTAGATGAAGCTTATAAAATTCATAATTCTCTAGTAGAAATTATTCGTCTTATTTTTGCAGAGGGAAATCCAGTGGGGATAAAGGTAGTTTTATCTGAAATGGGATTGATTAACAATTATTTAAGGCTTCCTTTAGTTCCTGCTACAGAAGGTTTATTAGCCAAAATAAAACTTGAGATGGAAAAAATATAGTAAAAATATTAAATATTTTTTTGGTAGTTAAAATTATTTTACTATATTTGCAATCACAAAACGGAACCAACAAGGTTTTTAGGCCCTATAACTCAGTTGGTTAGAGTAGCTGACTCATAATCAGCAAGTCCTTGGTTCGAGCCCAAGTGGGGCCACAGATAAAGTAGGAATAGAAAATAATTCCTACTTTTTTATTTTTTAGAATAAAAAAATCCTAACTTTTAAAATGTTAGGATTTTTTTTGTGGAGCTGGAGAGAATCGAACTCTCGTCCAAACAAGCAATACATAAGATTTCTACATACTTATTTTGTCTTTAATTTTTGTCATAAGACAGAGGACAAACACCCAATCTTATGCTTAGCTTTTTGAATTTTCATCTTTTAGTCAAAGCTCCTAAAAGCTTATTTCTACCTTTCCTATACCCTAAACTCGGACGCCGTAGAACGGAGCTTCCGTAGGATATCTTGTTTCCTTACTCTACTTCGGGAAAAACGCTAGTCGTACTATACTTCAGACTAAGCAGCAAGAGCATACTCTTCGTTGCCAGTTATGATTCGTAACAAAAGATTAAAGAGAGTGCGTTACCGTTCTCTGTATGCTTACTTACCCATTGGTCTTGCTGTCGAAACCAGTCAGCCCCTAATGAATAAATTTTGATTAAGAAATATATATAACCATTTTTTATAGTATAACTAATAAAAAAACAATCTAGCATAAATACATATTGATGTATTGCAGATTGTCGGTTTTATATCCTTGCAGAAAGGAAGGGATTCGAACCCTCGATACAGTTACCCGTATACTACCTTTCCAGGGTAGCTCCTTCAACCACTCGGACACCTTTCTAAATATTTTGCAAATATAGTTATTTTTTTTATATATGCAATTTTTTTATGTAAAAAAAACTTATTTTTTTATAACATGTTGCTTTTTAGTTTAAAAAAAATTATAATTTAAAATCTAATTTTATATTGAAAAATCTTCCTGTAAGCCTAATAGGAACAGCATACACGGACTGGGAACTTACATCGGAAATCCATTGATTAGCAATAGTATTATTAATATTAAATGCGTTGAAAATTTGTACTCCCAAGATAAGTTCCTTAAAATTACTCCAAAAGCCATCTTTTATTTTGTTGTTTTTCTCATCGATGAAGGTCTTGGATAGCCCGATATCTACCCTTTTGTAGGCAGGGAGGGTCTGTTGATGAGAGTAGGGAGCAGAAAAATCTGGCTTACCATCTTGAAAATGAATTGGACTTCCCGTAGGTAACCCACTGCTATACACTAAGGTAAGATTTATCTTCATACTTGGGAATTTTGGCATATAGTCTTGGTAAAACATCGAAAAACGGACTCTCTGGTCGGTAGGTCTTGGAATGTATCCTTGTTCATTGATGTTTTCAAAAATTCGAGCATAACTTGCTGATATGAAAGAATCTACACCAGGTACAAAATGGCCGAAAAGTCTCGCATCTATCCCATAGGAATAACCTTGTGAGTTGTTTTCTCCTGCATAGCGAGTCCTCACATTATCAATGTAGTAGGGGATGAGTTGGTCTAATTTTTTATAGTAAATTTCCGTGGTTAGTTTAAAAGGTCTCTTTACCATTTCAAATTCGTAGTCGTTTCCAATGATGATTTGATATGATTTTTGAGCCTTTATATTTGGATTAAAATCACCATCTAAATTCTTGATTTCTTTATAAAAAGGGGCTTGGTAATATACACCTCCTGCTATACGAAAGAGCATATCTTTCTCCCAATTTGGTTTGATGGCAAATTGTACTCTTGGGCTGATTAATGTCTCATTGTTGAAGTTCCATTTTTGCCCACGGATTCCTGCATTGATAAAAATTTTATTATTTCCGAGTAGTAATTTTTGAGAATATTGTAAGTATGCCGATAGTCGGGTAGGGGTGATGTAATTTTTACCATTAATATTGTATTGTAGATTTAGGGGTTTATCGTTCAGAATACCGAAATTGTTGGGGTTTTGTGGTGTTACATATCCTTTGTTTTCAGTATATTGCCATTCATTTGTGAGGTCGCTTAATATTTCTTTTTCATATTTTAGTCCAGCTTCAAAATTAGAGTTTTTATTGGTATGGAATTTTACTTTTAGTTGGGTGCCAAGTGCTTTTATGGATAGGTCATTTCGTGCATTAATAGATTGGCCGCCAATATCATATGATGGTACAGGTAATTTGTTTATTGGGTCAAAAGCTTGTATTTTGTATCCTGAATGTATAGTATAATACTCTCTTTCGCGATTTTGATAGGCAAAATTATCAAGGCTAAAAATCCATTTTTTGTTTGGACTGAATTGAAGAGATAAGGTTCCTAGCATATTTTGGTAGGAGTCATTTTCCTTACCAGCATAGGCGATATCTATTCGAATAGGATTTTGTAGAGAGCCAAACTCCACAGATTTTTGTTTGGGAACCATTTCATAGGTGTTTTTAGAGTAAAATCCTAAGAATGATAATTTCCATTTTTTATTGAGATTATAATTTATAAAAGTTTGAAAATCAATATATTGTGGATTGAAATCGGTTTCTTCATTCAAGGTGTTAAGAATAAGGTTTGTATTCCTATATCTTACGGAACTGATAGCCGAAAGTTTTTTATTTCTTGACAAAAATCCATTCGTGAGTCTTCCTCCGATGAGACTAATCTCACCTAAAAATTCTTTTTGTGTGGGTTGGCGATAGTAAATATTGAGTGCAGAGGACATTTTGTCACCATATTTAGCCTCAAATCCACCAGCAGAAAAATTCACAATATCTACCATATCAGGATTAATGATGCTCAGTCCTTCTTGCTGAGAATTTCGTATTAAGAAAGGTCTATATATCTCAATATCATTGATGTATATAAGATTTTCATCATAGTTCCCTCCCCGTACCATATATTGAGAGGATAGTTCTGTATTGGAATTAACCCCTGGGTACATTTTCAAAATTCCCTCTACTCCTCCCGAAATATTTACTACATTTTTGGCGTTTTTAGTAGAGATATTCACTGAAGATAGGTCGTTACTTTTTTTTCGTTGGAATGAGATTTCTACTTCGTGGAGGTGATTGATTTTTGTAGAGTCTTTTTGGGCATAAAAAGTAATTGGAAATAGACCTAGTAGTAGGAGAGGAGTGTTTTTCATTTTCAATAAATATTTGTCTGCAAAGTTAATTTTTTTATTGCAAATGAGGAGGTTGTGAGATGGTTATTTTTTAAAATTAAGAGGATATTTAATGTTGGAAAAATTACTAATATCTGCGCGAAGAGAGCCTACAGCGAGTTCTGCCTTGATGGCTATTGGGAGGTGATTTTGGTCATTGGATACCCATAGTGTTACTCCCTCTTTGTCTTTAAAAACTCGTCCACTTATTACAAAAGGTTTGATTATCAAGCAATTGATTTTTCCAAATTTTGTTTTTATGTTTTCCGTTCCTATTATTTTTAGTTGGAATGGAAATATTTCGTCGTCAATCCAAACATTAAGATTAATAATATCACCGATTTTTAGTTGATTATTATTTAAACTTCTTAAATAATAAAAAGCAGATAGCATATCTTGTACTCCATTAGGAAATTTTATGTTTTTTGGTTCTTTTTTTGAGTTTTTTATATCGATTAATTTTAATGTATGATTTTGGTGATTAAAGGTAGTTTGTAAGTGTTGTTTGTAGTTACCTTCGCTCACATTTCGGACATAGTAACTTGGTAATCCTGTTTCAATGTTAATAAAACTTTCGTATAAATCATTGACTTTGAAGAAAGTACTTACAATTCCAGAACTCTGTCCTACACCCTTTGCGTAGAGGTGCGGTATCCCGTTGTAAGTAGTGTAATTACTCGATAATTTGGCGCTTCCCGCTGTGATAAAACCATAATGTATCCTATAAGAGATACTCTCGCCCGATTGTATATTGTTTAATTTCTGACTAAAAAATAGGTTAAATGTAAAGAATATGGTCAATAAAAAGATTCGTTTCATATATTTTTTTATGTAAATTAACGAGTTTTTACTAAGTTTAGTATAAAAGTCATATCGTGGAGGTATAGAAAATAATAATCCATATCTTAATATATGTAATAATAAAAAAATCATTATCTTTGCCACGAATATTTAAAGAGTTTAAATAGTAACCTTGCCCAATACGGGGCATAATTAGAAGTTTAGATTTATGAATGCACCAAAAGCAATCACTGAAACTATCATTTTGAAAGATGGTAGGGAGATAACTATTGAGACGGGGAAATTGGCAAAGCAAGCCGATGGTGCCGTAGTTGTAAAATGTGGTGGAACAATGCTGTTGGCTACCGTAGTAGCAGCGAAAGACGCAAATCCCGGCGTGGATTTTCTACCGCTAACTGTAGATTATAGAGAAAAATTCTATGCAGGAGGACGTATCCCTGGTAATTTTTTCCGTAGAGAGACCAAGCCATCGGATGATGAAGTTCTTACGATGAGATTAGTGGATAGAGTGCTAAGACCATTGTTCCCTGATGATTTCCATGCTGAAGTACAAGTGATGATTTCCTTAATTTCTTATGACAAGGAGGTAATGCCTGAGGCATTGGCAGGATTGGCAGCTTCCTCCGCGTTGGCTATCACTGATATACCTTTTAATGGTCCAATGTCGGAGGTGAGAGTCGTGAGAATTGATGGTGAATTATCCATCAACCCAAGCTACGAAAACCTTTTGAAAGCCGATATAGACATAATGGTAGGGGCTACCAAAGATTCTATCGTGATGGTAGAGGGAGAAATGAAAGAAATCTCCGAGCAGGAAATGTTGGAGGCTATTAAGTTTGCTCACGAAGAAATAAAAATCCAAATTGAAGCACAAGAAAGATTAGCTCAGAAGGTAGGCAAGGCATTCCCAAAAAGAGAATATTGTCACGAAGAGCATGACGAAGAAATTCGAGAAAAAGTATGGAAAGAATGCTATGATAAAGTATATCAAGTGGCGAAAGTTCCTTCTACAAAAGAAGAAAGAGGAGAGAAGTTTGAAGCTGTTTTAAACGAATTTTTAACTCAGTATGCCGAAGATGAAGAGGAATTGGAAAGAGTAATGCCTTTTGCTAAAATCTACTACCACGATGTGGAGAAAGAGGCGATGCGCCAGATGATTTTAGAGGAAAAAATCCGTTTGGATGGTAGAGACCCATTCACTGTTCGTCCTATTTGGTCGGAGATAGACTATCTACCTGGTGCTCATGGTTCTGCGATATTTACGCGTGGCGAAACTCAATCTCTAACTACTGTAACTCTCGGTTCTACTAAAGATGCCAACCTTGTTGATAGCGTAATTACTCAGCATGACGAAAAGTTCTTCTTACATTATAATTTTCCTCCATTTTCAACAGGTGAGGCAAGACCATTGAGAGGAACATCAAGAAGAGAGGTAGGACACGGAAATTTAGCTCAGAGAGCTTTACAAGCTGTAATTCCGCAAGATAATCCATATACGATTCGCGTTGTTTCTGATATTTTAGAGTCTAATGGTTCGTCATCGATGGCTACCGTTTGTGCAGGTACATTAGCACTTATGGATGCAGGGGTACAAATCACAAAGCCTGTTTCAGGTATCGCTATGGGACTTATCACTGATGAAAAATCTGGTAAATGGACCGTACTTTCTGACATATTAGGAGATGAAGATCACTTAGGAGATATGGATTTTAAAGTAACGGGAACTGCAGATGGTATTACTGCTTGCCAAATGGATATCAAGATACAAGGGCTTTCTATGGATATTATGGAAAAAGCTTTGATGCAGGCAAAAGAAGGTAGATTACATATTTTAGGAAAAATTACTGAAACAATTGCTCAACCAAAACCAGATGTGAAACCTCATGCTCCGAAATTAGAGGTAATAGAAATTCCGAAAGAGTTTATTGGTGCGGTGATTGGGCCAAGTGGTAAAAATATTCAACAATTACAAAAAGATACGAATACTGTAATTTCTATTGAGGAAATTGAAGAAATCGGAAGAGTGGAAATTACAGGAACTGATAGAGAGGGTATTAATGAGGCAATATCTGCTATTAGACAAATTGCTTTCGTACCAGTAGTAGGCGAGGTTTATACTGGAAAAGTTGTTAAAATTATGGATTTCGGTGCTTTCATACAGTTAGCAAAAGGAACAGAAGGATTGCTACATATTTCCGAAATTGATTGGAAACGAACAGATAAAGTGCCTTATAAAGAAGGAGATGAAGTAGAAGTGAAATTTATGGGCTATGACAATCGCCAAAAAATGAAACTTTCAAGAAAAGTTCTTCTTCCAAAACCTCAAAAAGAGGAAAAGAAAGATAAATAATCCTTAAAATAAAAAGCAGGCTTTTTAGTCTGCTTTTTTCATCTTTAAAATTAGGCATAAAAAAGACACCATTGAAATTAGGTGTCTTTTTTATTTATTCTACATTGCTTCTATTTTGAAAATTCTACTTTCAATTACTCTCAGAATAGCAGCTACCGTATCCATAGAAGTGAGACAAGGTACTCCATTTTCTACCGACATACGGCGTATTTGGAAACCATCTCTCTCAGATTGTTTGCCCTTTGTCGTGGTATTTACCACATATTGCACTTTTCCTTTATGGATAAGGTCTATCAGATTCACTTCCTCTTCGGAGATTTTGTAACCTATTTTGGTGCTTACACCGTGCTCGTTGAAATATTTTGCAGTGCCTTCTGTCGCCCAAATTCGGAATCCAATATCACTGAATCTTCTTGCTAATTCTACGGCTTCAGCCTTATCTTTATCAGACACGGTGAAGAGAATTGCTCCGTGGGTAGGTACTTTTCTGCCAGCACCTATTAGTCCTTTGTAGAGAGCTTTTTCTAATGTTTGGTCTTTTCCCATTACCTCACCTGTAGATTTCATCTCTGGGCCGAGGGAGATATCCACTTTGGACAATTTACTAAAACTAAATACAGGAACTTTCACATACACTCCATCTTTATTTGGTACAAGCCCATTTTTGTAGCCTAAATCTCTTAATCTTGCTCCTAAAATAGCTTTTGTAGCCAATTTTGCCATTGGTACATCCGTGATTTTAGATAAGAATGGCACCGTACGAGACGAACGCGGATTCACCTCAATCACGAATACCTCCCCCTCAGAAATTACATATTGGATATTCATTAACCCTATAATATTCAGTCCCTTGGCTAATCTTTGGGTGTAATCTACTAAGGTATCAATTTGCTTCTGAGTGAGGTTTTGTGGCGGATACACAGCGATAGAGTCTCCAGAATGTACTCCTGCTCTCTCTATATGCTCCATAATACCAGGGATGATAGTTGTTTCTCCATCGCAGATGGCATCTACTTCTACCTCTTTTCCCGTTAGATATCGGTCAATAAGAACTGGGTGCTCTGGGCTTGCCTCCACAGCATTTTCCATATAGTGAGCGAGTTCCTTTTCGTTATAAACAATTTCCATTGCACGGCCACCGAGCACATAACTTGGACGAACCAATACAGGATAACCAATTTCATCTGCAATGACAATAGCCTCCTCTTTGGAAGTAGAGGTTTTTCCTTTTGGTTGTGGTATATCTAAGTCTTGTAATGCTTTTTCAAACTTATCTCTGTTTTCGGCTCTGTCTAAATCCTCTAACGAAGTTCCCAGAATTTTTACACCGTGAGCCTCCAATTTATCAGCTAAGTTAATTGCTGTTTGTCCACCGAATTGTACTACTACGCCTTTAGGTTTTTCTAATTCAATGATATTCATCACATCTTCCTCAGTGAGTGGCTCAAAGTATAGCTTGTCCGAAATGGAGAAATCTGTGGATACCGTTTCAGGATTATTATTAATGATGATGGCTTCATATCCCATTTCTTTAATTGCCCAAACGGAATGCACAGTGGCATAGTCAAACTCCACGCCTTGTCCAATACGGATTGGCCCAGACCCTAAAACAATGATTTTTTCCTTGTTGCTTACGATAGACTCGTTTTCTTCTTCATAAGTTCCGTAGAAATAAGGAGTGTTTGACTCAAACTCTGCGGCACAAGTATCCACCATTTTATAGGTTGGCATTATTTTGTTTTCCTTTCTGAAATTGAACACCTCCCGCTGAGTTTTTTGCCAATGATGAGCAATATTAATATCCGAGAAACCTAGCTTTTTAGCTTTAGTGATAATTTCAATTTGTTCATTATGAGGAACTTCTTTCAATTTGGATAAGATTTGTTCAAAATCAATAAGTTTTTTGATTTTCCAAATGAAAAACTTATCAATCTTACTCCATTCTACGATTTGCTCCCAGTCGTAGCCTCTTCTCAAAGCTTCACCGATGATGAATAATCTCTCGTCATCGCAGATTCTTATTCTTCTCTCTATATCCTCGGCAGTGAGTTCCTCGGCTTGTTTTTTCTTTAATCCAATGTGTTGAATACCTGTTTCAAGGGAACGAATAGCTTTTTGCAGAGATTCTTCAAAGTTTCTACCGATTGCCATCACTTCACCTGTCGCCTTCATCTGAGTGGATAGGCGTCTGTCAGCAGTTTCAAATTTGTCAAAAGGGAAACGAGGGAATTTGGTAACTACATAGTCCAAAGCAGGCTCGAAGCAGGCATAGGTTTTTCCTGTCACGGGGTTCATAATCTCATCTAAGGTAAGTCCTACGGCGATTTTTGCAGCGATTTTTGCAATTGGGTATCCCGTAGCTTTACTTGCCAAGGCAGACGAACGAGACACTCTAGGATTTACTTCAATTACATAATAATCAAAAGAGTATGGGTCAAGGGCGAGTTGTACATTACAGCCTCCCTCAATGCCTAATGCACGGATAATTTTTAGAGATGCATTTCTAAGAAGTTGATATTCTCTATCGGACAAAGTCTGAGACGGAGCTACGACGATAGAATCCCCTGTATGTACGCCCACAGGGTCAATGTTTTCCATATTACAAACCACAATGGCATTGTCGTTGGAGTCTCTCATTACTTCGTACTCTATTTCCTTAAATCCAGCGATGGATTTTTCTATAAGACATTGGGTAACAGGTGAATGTTTTAATCCGAGTTCGGCGATTTCGGTAAGTTCAGCTTCGTTAGAGGCAATACCACCTCCCGTTCCTCCCATTGTGAATGCAGGGCGAACAATCACGGGGTATCCAATTTTATTAGCGAATGCCAAGGCCCCCTCTACGGTATTTACGATATCGGACTCTGGTACTGGTTCGCCGAGTTCTCTCATTAGTTCGCGGAATAGGTCTCTGTCTTCGGCACGATTGATGGCGGAAAGTTTTGTTCCTAAAACCTCTACTTTACATTCTTTTAAAATTCCCGCTTTTTCTAATTCTACCGCCATATTGAGTCCTGTTTGTCCTCCTAATGTAGGTAGTAGGGCGTCTGGTCGTTCTTTTCGGATAATGGTACTTACGAATTCCAGCGAGATAGGTTCTATATAGACTTTATCTGCGATTTCCACATCAGTCATAATTGTTGCTGGGTTAGAGTTTATCAGAATCACTTTATAGCCTTCTTCTTTTAGAGAGAGGCAGGCTTGCGTTCCTGAATAGTCAAACTCGGCTGCTTGCCCGATAGTTATCGGCCCCGAACCAATAACTAAAATAGTTTTTATATCTGTGCGTTTCATTATTTTAAGTGTGATTGTTGTTTTAATGTTTTTTAAAATTCTCCATCAATTCAATAAACTCATCGAAGAGGTAGTTAGCATCCTCTGGACCTGGGCTTGCCTCTGGGTGGTATTGCACAGAGAAACAAGGGTAGTATTTGTGTCTTACTCCTTCGTTGGTTTTATCGTTTAGGGCGATGTGAGTTTCTATCAAGTCGGTGTCTTTTAGGCTATCTCTATCCACAGCATATCCGTGGTTTTGGGAGGTTATGGATACTTTGTTTTTTTCTAAGTCCAATACTGGGTGATTTCCACCTCTATGTCCGAATTTTAGTTTGAATGTTTTGGCACCACACGCTAAGGCAATCATTTGATGCCCTAAACAAATTCCGAAGATAGGCACCTTTCCTAATAATTTTCGAATTGTTTCGTGTATGTGTGGTACATCGGCAGGGTCGCCAGGACCATTTGATAGCATTATTCCGTCGGGGTTTAGCATTAGTATTTCCTCTGCGGAGGTATCTTGTGAGACTACTGTAATATCGCAGTTTCTTTGGGATAATTCTCTGATTATACCATGTTTGGAGCCGAAATCCATAAGCACCACTTTGAATCCTCTACCTGGGCTAGCATAGGAAGTTTTTGTGGATACATTTTCCACTTGGTTGGTAGGAAAATTGGTATTTTTCAGTTCGTTAATGATTTTTTCTTCATCGGCGGAAGCATCTACTATTTTACCTTTTATTACTCCTTTATTACGGATTAATCTTGTTAATTTACGTGTGTCTATTCCTGAGATTCCCGATAGTTTTTTCTTTTTGAACAATTCGTCCAGAGTCATTTGAGTTCGGAAATTAGAAGGTAGGTCGCAGAGTTCCTTCACGATTAATCCTTTGATGGAGGGCTCGATACTTTCGTAGTCGTCTCTATTGATACCATAATTTCCGATGAGTGGGTAAGTCATGCATACTATTTGTCCACAATAGGAGGGGTCGGAGAGGAGTTCTTGATATCCCGTCATACCTGTATTGAAGACCACTTCGCCAGCGGTATCTTGATTGGCTCCGAAGCCTTCTCCATAGAATATTTCGCCAGATTCTAAGATTAGTTTTTTATTATTCATATTATTAAAACAACTCTTTTATTAATAATTTTTGCGTTCTATTAAATTTCTTTATCTTAAAAATTAATAAACTTTTTCGCCATTTACGAAGGTCGCGATAGGCCATCCTGTGCATTCCCAACCATCAAAAGGAGTATTTCTTCCTTTGGATACGAAGGTGTTTTTATCAACTTTTTCAGTTTTATCAAGGTCGATAATCGTAAAATCGGCAAAGTAGCCTACTTCTATTTTTCCTACTTTTGTTAGTTTGAAGACTTCTGCTGGTTTTATAGTCATCCAATCTATTAGTTGTTTTAGAGACCATCTACCTGTTTTTACGAATTTGGTGTGTAGCACGGGGAATGCCGTCTCGAAGCCAACGATTCCGAAAGGGGATTCGTACATTCCTCTACCTTTTTCTTCTTCTGTGTGAGGTGCATGGTCGGTCGCTATGCAGTCTATGATGCCCTCTTCTATACCTTTTATGAGGGCTTCTTGGTCTTCTTTTGCACGGAGAGGAGGGTTCATCTTGTAGTTGGTATCAGTCTCGTGGATATCCTCTTCGGTAAGTACCAAGTGATGCGGAGACACTTCTGCTGTTACATTAATTCCTGCTTTTTTGCCATCCGCTATTACTCTTACAGATTCTTTTGTAGAGACATGGCATACATGGTAGTGAGCCCCTGTGGCCTCAGCTAATAGAATATCACGAGCGATATGGACTGATTCGCAGACGCTTGGAATACCTTTAAGTCCTAATTCTTGGGATTTTTTACCATCGTGGATACATCCGCCGAGAATCAATGAATTATCTTCGCAGTGTGCCACGATGGGGAGTTCTACTTTTTGAGCTTCGTGCATTGCTTCATACATTACTTTTGCTTCTTGGATTCCCACTCCATCATCTGTAAAGCCTACGGCACCTTTTTCTTTTAATATTTTAAAGTCGGTGAGTTTCTGTCCTTTGGAGTCTTCGGTAATGGCTCCGTAAGGTCTTACTTTCACTACGGAAGATTCTTGTATTCTTTTTAATAAATCATCAAAACGCTCGGCTCTATCGGGTACAGGATTGGTATTAGGCATTGGGCAGATGGTTGTATATCCACCTTTTGCGGCAGCACGAGACCCTGTTGCTATGGTTTCTTTATGCTCTCCTCCTGGCTCACGCAGATGAACATGGACATCTATGAAGCCTGGGCTGATGAATTTTCCATTGACATCAATGATTTCAGCATTGTTTTTTTCTATTTTGTCCGAAATTTCCGTAATGATTCCGTTTTCTATCAACAAATCTTTTGCGATAAGATTCCCTTGGGAATCAAGGATTTTACCATTTTTGATGATTTTCATATTTTTACTTTTTAAGATTGTTATTATTCAAATAAGATTCCTTTTTGCTCCAAAGCTCTTTTTATAATTGCCATTCTTGCAAAAACGCCATTTTCCATTTGTTTGAAGATTCGTGAGCGTTGGCATTCTACCAAATCTGTATCTATTTCCACTCCTCTGTTAATTGGTGCTGGGTGCATGATAATGGAGTTGGGTTTCATTAGTTTTTCTCGGTCTTTGGTAAGACCATATTTTCTGTGATAGCTTTCAAGAGAGTAGTTCATTTTTTCATTGTGTCTCTCGTGTTGTATGCGGAGTAAGATTAGCACATCTACTTCCTTTATCAAATGGTCTAATTGAAGGAAAGTTCCATTGATGATTTCCCCTTCGCTGAACCAATCTGATGGTCCTGAAAAATAGACTTTTGCCCCCAATTTACGGAGAGCATCGGCATCCGAATTTGCTACTCTACTATGTTTTATATCTCCAACAATACCTACTTTAAGCCCTTCAAATTTTCCAAATTCTTGATAGATTGTCAGTAAATCCAGCATGCATTGCGATGGATGATTACCTGTGCCGTCTCCACCATTTACGATGGCTCCTTTTATATTTTCTAATTCTTTAAAGTAATCATTCTGAGTATGTCGTATCACAAAAAGTTGTACTCCGATACTTTCCAGAGTTTTTACCGTATCATAGAGACTTTCCCCCTTATTGATAGAACTTGTAGATGCATCAAACGGAACTACATTTAGCCCCAATTTTCTTTCTGCTACATCAAAACTTGTTTTCGTTCTAGTGCTGTTTTCAAAAAATAAGTTGGAGGCAAAAACTTGTCCTTTCACCTTCGCTTGTTTTCCTTGAGAAAAGGCTACGGCTTCATCTAAAATTTGTAAAATTTGTTCCTTAGATAGGTCTGTAATAGTAAGCATTTTTATTTTAATTAATGGTTTATCAAAAAAAAAGTGAAATCAAAAGATGATTTCACTAATAAAAAAATATGATTTCTCAGCAAATAATATGCTGTTTTTTAACTCATAAAAAGGTGTATTCAGTCTCATATTCGAGTGCAAATATAATGATTTTTTTTCTAAAATATCAAATTTTTTAGAAAAATAATTGTGATTTTGGAGAATTTATATAATAGGATGAGCAGAGGTATTTAGTATTTCATCTGCTACGGAAAATATAGGATGTTTTATCCATAATTTTTTATTTCCTATGATATAACAGCGTTTTTTAGCCCGTGTTACAGCAACATTGAGCATATTAGGTTTCTCAGAAGCCCATCTGCGAGAACCATCCCTATTGGGTTGGCTACCTAAAACCAAGAATACTACATCAGCTTCTTTTCCTTGAAAAGTATGAATAGTGCCACAAAGTATTTTTGAGTCATTAAACTTTTCTCTTAATACTTTATCACATTCTTTAGCTACGGCTTTGAAAGGAGAAATTACATAAATATTACCTTGGTATGTTCTTCTTAATTCTGCTATTTTTTGTGAGAGGAATTCTATTTCTTCTTTTATTACTTGAGAATCTCCTTCTCCACCTCCTACTACATCAAACCAATAAGAAACTCCCAAATATTTTTCTGATGATTCCTTTGTAGGGGTACCCAATACCATTTGATCTAGGTATGCAATTTTATTAGCTATAGAAAACATAGGGTCTTGACATCTTCTGTGTGTTCTGAGAGGGAAGCCAGTCCAGGTGTTTTCATCTACTTCAGTACCATAAACAGAAATTCTGTCAGCTAACTTTTGAACAGAAGACGCATAAGGAGACCATACTTCTGAAATACCCTTGTCATTTCTGAATTTATTGACTAAATTTTTAGATATTGTAACCACAGGTTCTATTTGTAGCGGGTCTCCTACTATTACACATCTCTTAGAACGCTGTATGAGTCCTACCGCAGATTGTGGAGTAGCTTGTCCCGCTTCATCAATAAGTAACCATCCAATTTGATTCTTATCAATATTGGGGAAAAGTCTACTTGCAGAAGCTAAGGAGGTAGAGACAACAGGAACACATAAGAAGAAAGAATCCCATAAAATACTTGTCAGTTCCTTAGAAACCGTAGCTCTTCCTAAAATTATTTCAAAGAATGATTTTAGGTTATTATTAAATTTCTTAGCATTAGCTAAGATAGCGTATTTGTGTATTTCTAATGCTTTTAGAAAAATTTGGCTACGTAAGGTAGCTACTTTTTCAGAATGATACGGACTAAGTAAGTGTATTTCTTTTAAGTCTTTAGAAGTAAATTCCTCATTGAATAGATTTTTTGTTTCAATCTCATATTTATTGATTAGTTCTTCTAAATTATTATCACTTACTTTGTTTTTTGGAGAGGATACTCTCGTAATAAGATAATTTAAAAGAGTCTTAAGCTTAAAAGTAGATTTTATATCTTTGGGCTTATTATTCTCTAAATATTGGTTACCAGCTCTCTCCTTAAACTTTTCAAAAGACAACAACAATTGTTTGAATTCTTTTACAGAATTGTTGAAAAGTTCTCGATTTTCAGCTTCATTATCAAGGTTCTTTTCTAATATTGTAGAAAAATCCATTTCATTTTCATTATGGTTTTTCCAGAAGTTATTGTAAAACTCAATTTTGTTAGTAGAGTTACCCAAAGCAGCAGCCAAGACACCCCAATTTTCCTTATCGGTTATCTTAGAGGCACAATCAGCAAAATAGTCTGCTTCAGGAAAAGAGTTCTTGTCAATTTTTTCTGCTTGTGGTAACTCTTTACTGATATTTTCTACTGCTGAGTTATTGTTACTAGCTACTACTATTCCAAAATTGTTAAGCAATTTAGGAGCAAGTTTGTATATAAAAAGATAAGAAGAATCACTTTTATCTACTTTTTGGTATCCATTAAATAGCTTATCACAACCTAAATTAACCAAAACTTTAGCTCTTCTTACAATAATTTCTGCAATAACATCTAAAAGTAAAGTTGTTTTGCCTGTACCTGGAGGTCCATTTACACCTTGTATTCCAAAATTATCAAGTTCCGAAAAAATAGTATTTACAGCTCCCATTTGTGCGGTGCATAAGCCATATTCTGTTTTTGATGGCCATCTACCTGCTGTAAGATTTTGTGGATTTATAGTGTTAAATAAATATTGTTTGTTTTGTATTAAATCTTGTTTTTTATCAGTTGCAGAAAGACTTAAATAACTTTGTAAAGTAGGACTAAAATCATTAGAAGAAATGAGTCTGTTCAAATCATCTAAGAAAAAACTATTTAGGAAAGGAACTTCAGATTTGTTATCTTTTTTAATTTGTCTTTCAAGAACATACACTTCAATATCTTGCGTGAGCCAAGTATTTTCTTCTTTTAAGTAGGCTATTTCATTTTTGATATGTTCCCAAGAAACAGTATCGCCTGTTGGCAGTTCTTCTTTAGCTTCATTAAATTGAGGTATATTGTACCTTTCTAAAAATTTTAAACTACTTTCTTCTAATTTTTCTTTTACAAGAGATAAATCTTTCCCTCTTAGAAGAAGCGTTAATCCTATCACATAACTTGCTATTGTATAACTTTTGAAGTTGGGTTTTCCTTTTTCATCAAGGTTGATACAGGACAAACAAGTGTACCCATCAATAGGTTCTTCCCATTCTTCTTTTACTTTATTTTTTAGCAGATTATCTACATATGCTACTATCGTTTTTTGAGGAATTTTACCGAAGAATAGAGTGTAGCTCCATTTTTTGTTTTTCTCTGTTGAGCGAATTTGTTGCCAAGGTAATGAAGAAAAGGTCTTCAATGGATAAAGTCTTCCTTGCCCTTGATTGGCTTTGGGAAAGTTAGGGAGATTAAAAATTTCAATATCTCTCCAAAAGTGTAGTATATTATTTTGTTCATTCATAGATTGTTTTTTATCATAATAGGTTACTTTTCCCCAATATTAATTGCTTCCGTATAAATCTATATAAGGGTTTTTTAAGCATAGATTAATCCTGCATTACCTTATTATACAATGTCTCATAGTTTTTGACTACTCCGAACTTGAGTTTACTATCAGAGATAGAGGCAAAGTGGCGACTAGCACACTCTATTTTAGCATGCTCGACAGCTCGGAGCTGGGTGATATCCTCTGAGCCCTTAGTCTCTGCTACGAAGTAGATGTGCTTCACTTCTCCTTCTCGGAATACGATTGCCCAATCAGGATTATACTTGCCCAAGGGCGTATTGATATAGAAGCCACGAGGTAGCTTGGTATAAACCTCGACAGCATCCTGTTGCTCTAACTCTTCAGCAAAACGCTTTTCAACTCCTTGACTATCCACGACAACGAGGTCATAAAGTGATTTCTCACTCTGTATGGCATCGATGCCGATACGCCCACGGAGTTCTTGTCCTGAGAATATACTTGCATCGTATTCTTGATTCATTTTATGGTAAGTGATATGTTCTATCACTGCAATGGCTTTCTGCTCATTGATGATATTGCTGGAACGAATGATGAACTCCTCGGGGTTCTTGTGATACATTCCAAAAGTCTCAGAATTAATGCTTGTAAGTATAGTGGCTATCGTACTGCGTTTCAATCCTGTACGATGTACTAACTCTCCAACAAGGTCGTAACGAACTCCACTCGCCACCGCTTCGTTTACCTTCACATTTCGTGTTGTGCCTACTTGCATAGCACGCCCCTCTTCAAGTTCCTCCTTTGAGTTAATGTTTGCCAGTGTGCCAGCTGTGATGGCAATATGTATCTCTGTAACATGAAGTGACTCATTTAGACCAGCAATGGCTTTTAGAATTAACCCCTTAGTCTCAAAATCCACCTCATAGTAGGTCTTGCTATTGATGAGTTTCCATAAGGCCTGAAACTCATCTTTGGCAAATCGATCAGCCTGAAACTTAGCTGTTTCTTTTCCTCGCCCATTATCCACTTTGAGTACTTCTGGATTAAATACCTTATCTAGTTCCTTGATGATGGCATCTTGTTCTCCTTGCCATTCGCCAAGCTGTATTGTGCCAGTTCTTTTATCCTCGAAGTACTTCTCCGTTAGCTTTTGTTTTTTAATATAGCCTGCAGAGATAAGTTCTTCCATAATCTCCGCCGCCTGAGATTCACTAATTTTTTGCTTTTCTCCGTTGGCTTTGATAATAGTTTTACCCGTAAACAATGCTGTTGTAACCAACACCGCACGAGAGGTAATACTCTCTGCAAGTTCCTTTTGTAGTGCTTCGGAGAAATCTTTATAACTCTCATTAGCTATGACTGTGAGTATATTTGTGTCATATACTCCATCTCCCAATAGGTCGCTATCTTGACGCTCTCCCTGCTGATTAACGCATAGGCGCATGCCACGCCCCACCTCTTGACGCTTTTTTATCTCGCTATCACTCTGTTTGAGTGCGCAGATTTGGAATACATTGGGATTATCCCAACCCTCCTTTAGGGCAGAGTGAGAGAAGATAAAGCGTGTGGGCTCGGCAAATGAGAGCAAACGCTCTTTATCTCGCATAATCAGTTGATAGGCATCTGTATCGCCTGATGCTGTTTCTCCGCGTTTCACTTTCGAGTCTATCATCTTTCCTTTTTTATCTTGAGAGAAGTAGCCGGCATGTGTGCGCTCGGGACTTATTTTGTCGAGGTATTCTCTGTACTCCTTATCTATAAAGAGGTTTTGTATCGCCTCATTATAAACAGAGATGTACTCTTCCTCAAAGATTTCTGCCCAGCGTCCCTTGCGTGTCTCGCCTCCTGTTTCATAGATACGGTATTTTTCTACTGCATCGATGAAAAATAGGCTTAATACTTTGATTCCCTGCTTATATAGTTGTTGCTCGCGTTCAAAATGTTTTTGTATCGTGGTTCGGATTTGTATACGGCGAAGTATATCCTCGGTAATAGCACCTATTGCCTGCCCTTCATAGATTTCTTGCCCGCTACTTAGGCGAATACAGCCTTTTGCACCATCAATTCGTTCTATGATATAGCCATTTCGGTAAGCCTCAATCTCTCCACTCTCTGCATAGATATCAAACCCTTCATCTACTAAACGAGTGGCGGTACGCAAACCTACCTTAGTCGTGGCATCAAAGCTAATACGAGCGCGAGGTGCCTCACCTTTCTTCTTAGAAAGTACAATACTATCAAGATAAATATAGCCATTGGTAGCTGTTGTTCCCACTTGCTCTACCCCCATCACCTCAATTTTTTTAACAAGGCGTTTATTGAAAGCATCAATAGTATCAAGGCGATACACTTGGTTGTAGATATCATCTTTGCGGTGTGTCGCACTATATAAGAGCGTAAAGAGAGGGTTGAACTGCTGGAGTCCTTGACGTGTTTTGTTCTTTTTATCTGCGCCAAGTACGCTTTGCGGTTCGTCAATGATAAGAATAGGGCGTGTCTGGCCAATCACATCAATCGGCTTGCGCCAAGCAAAATCTTCTAACTTCATTGTAATGCGTCGGGCATCTGCTCCTGTAGCGTTGAAGGCTTGGGTATTGATGACCATCACATGTATCTTTGAATCGGAAGCAAACTGATCAATCGCGGTGAGCCGTGCACTGTCATAGACAAAGTGTTGCATACGCTCGCCATACTCTTCCGCAAAATGGTCAGCCATTGTCTCAAGACTCTTGATCACCCCTTCACGAATAGCCACGCTGGGTACAACGATGATAAATTTTGTCCATCCGTAGTGCTTATGAAGTTCGTACATTGTTTTTATGTAGGTATAGGTTTTACCCGTACCAGTCTCCATCTCGATGCTGAGTGCTAGTGTGCCGTTGGCATCGCGTTGTACTTTATCAATTGGCTGTAAGTCTTGACTTATTTGTACTTGACGGATATTTTGGGTTAGCACATCATCGTTGAGTACAAGGTCGTGGTTGCGAAAGCCTTCTGTGAAATCCAGTTTGCCCTTACCGACGTCCATACGATAAGCAAAAGCATCTTGTAGTGGCTGCCCATGAAAAACCTCCACAACAGCTCGTGCTGCGTCTTCTTGAAACTTCTGATGTTTGTATTGTAATTTCATACGCTCTTTACTTTTTTATTAAATGACATGGATACGCTTATAGACCTCATCTTGGTTCCAACCGCAAAGTTGCTTGAACTGTTCGTAGATGTTGAGTTTATCGGCATCGGTAGCAAAACAAGACTCTCGGAAGATGACGCGCAGTGGCTTCATTTCGGCAATATGGCTTATGGCTTCGATGTTTATTTCCTTGTCGAAGCAAGCCACGAGGGCTCCCTCATTAACAATATGTAGGTGCTTACCTGCAATTTCTTCCTTGCGAAGAGGGTAGCTAAGCTGCACTCCCCAATCTACCATACAACCGAAGAGCAGGTCCAGTTCTGTGCGGTCGTATTTTACACTATCTACTTGTGCGAAGATGTTTTCTTGGCTTAATGCAGCAGGTTCGAAATATACCTCCTCCATATTAGAAGAATCTAAACGAAGCACGCGGAAGCCCGTGTCTATGGTAGCCTCTGGGTGCTCTGCCTGTATCTTAGCCCCTGCACGGCGGATACGCTCCTTGCCGATTTCGCAAATTGTGTTGTAACCTGCATTACGGGCTTCACTCTTCTCTGGCGTTTGCTCAGGCAACTGTACCATAATGTACTTACGCTTACCGCCGTCCTCTGTATTGAGTTGCATTACGGCGTGGGCTGTAGTGGCAGAGCCAGAAAAAAAGTCGAGGATAAGGGAGTCGGGGGAGGAGTATAAGGATATACATCGCTTGATTAAATCTACTGGCTTAGGGTAATCAAAATACTTCTTATCATCAAACATCTTGGCTAACGCTTGAGTTGCCCCTTGAGAATGCCCTACGTCTCCATGCTTCCAAATAGTCATAGGAGTAACCCCTGTCTTGCGTAATTCTGAAAGAAAGCGTTTCATTCGAGGTACACCATTGCCGTCAGAGCCGAACCAGATTCGGTTCTGACGGAGTCTCTCCTCGAAAGCTTTCGAGGAGAGACTCCAGCTGCGCCCAGCTGGAGGCTCTACCACACGACCCGAAGGGGTCGTGATGGGATAAACATTCGCTTCAATAGCTGGACCAACAGAAATATCACTTGAAGACCAAACACCTCGTGGATCATCATCGGGATTTGAATAACGGGCATCAGCTTCTGTACTTCGAGGAATACCATTACATTCTGACAACTCTATATTCTTAGCAAAGCAGATAATATAGTCGTGTGATGGAGAAAAATGTTTCATTAAATTGATAGGTGCAAAAGAGCGTTCCCATATAACTTGACCTATAAAGTTCCCCGCTCCAAACACCTCATCGCAAATCTTTCTCAAGTGGTGTACTTCGTTGTCATCAATAGAAATAAAGATAACGCCATCGTTAGCGAGTAGGGTGCGTGCCACCAGCAGGCGGCTATACATCATAGAGCACCAATCGGAGTGGTAGCGTGGGTTGGTATCGAGGTTCTTGCGTAGTCTGTTGCCGTCCTCATCGAGGTTTCCCATAGCCTCATCCATTTCTTTGCTACTCATAGCGAAGTCGTCATCATAGACGAAGTCGTTGCCCGTGTTATAGGGTGGGTCTATGTATATCATTTTTACTTTGCCGAGGTAGGCACGCTGTAGGAGTTTTAGTACCTCGAGGTTGTCGCCCTCTATGTATAGGTTTTCGGTATTGTCCCAGTCTTTGCTGTCTTCTACCACGGGGCGTAGGGTCTGGTGTGTAGGCTCTGCTGCCGCTCGTTTTGCTGTCTGCTTGCCCACCCATTGAAAGCCAAAACTCTCTTCGTCGGTATCAGCAATGGTATCGCCCAGTAGCTCACGGAGCACATCAAAATTTATTTTGTATGTAAGTAGTCCATCTTCTCCACGCACTTCGATGAATGCTGAGGGTGCTATTTGTCTTAATGCCTCGAGCGTAAATTCGCTATGCGATGCTGAGACTAATCCTTGTTTCTTTATAATCATTTCTTGTCTTTATTTTCTATTTTTCTAACATTTAAATTCTAATATCAACCTCTTTTTTAACTCATTCACTTGACTTCGAAGTTGCATTTGTTTTCCTAATGATTTTTCTTTGTCTATTTTTCGCTCTAGTTGTTCAATTTCTTTGATTATCCGTTCTTGTTCTTGTTTATTTTGAATCCGCTCACTCAGTGTTTGCTCTGTATTGAGAGAAATATCGCCAATAGTAACGACCAAATGCTCCCATAGTGCATCAAGATTAAGTCCATTGAGGGGGATACGAAGTTCGTCCTGAGTATTCCAACTACTGATATGTAACCCTTCGTGAATGATGGCAAGCTGAGCCTGCTGCTGGTAGCACAACACAAAAAGCATATGCTGGGGAATGAGGCGAGCCAAGAGCTTGATGCTGTCAGGATGATAGTCCTTCGTTTTAAGACTAACGGAGAGTATATAGATATCTTTCACCTTTTTTCCGTCAGCTATAGCAGGAAGTGTATCCTGTGCTAAGCGTGCAATGATATCTATACGGGCTATATCTGCATCTATACGCTGTCGCTGAGCTGTAGGCAAAGCGAATTTCTCAAAGATAGCCTTCTTCGGTATCTGCTTACTCAGTAGTGTGCTATTGGGTAGTGCGTACATAAATAATCATTATTTTATAACGAAAAAACAAATGAGTTCGAAGTCGTCCAAACCTTTAATCTCTTTTGAGAATAAATCACCCGAAGCCCCTTCCAAAAAACTCAGTACATCACTCTGCTCTTTGACATTAATGATACTTTGGATAGATTCCCCCAATAATTGTGAGTAGGTATCCATACGGTGCCCATCGGCGGTCTCTCGATTAAAAGTTTTACACAAATCTGTATAAGGTGAAGATTGACCGCGGCAAGATTGTTTGAGGAGATCTAACATCTTTTTTGGCTGTAAATGATTGACCACGACTTCTCCATCCATAGAGATATAGACCATGTAAAAGGGGTGTAATTGATTTTTGCGGTCAATATTTACCCCTGAGTTTCGGTTTTTGAGAATGTAGATTACCCCTGGTGGTAAAGAATCTGTACTCCGAACAACCGCATGTAAGCCAAAACGCGTTTGCTCTAAACTGCCATGTTTCTTAACATAGTCCAGCAAATCAAGTCGGAACTCGTTAAGACCAAGGTCAAGGATGGAGATTCCCGTATCCATCTCTTCGAGGTCAATAACCTCCGTCTGTAGCCGCTCAAGCTGTTTGCGACGGTATTCCAAGTCTCCTTTCTCTTCATTGGAGAGCAAATTATCATCACCTGTTGAAGTCATTACCGATACCTTCATTCGGTTTTCAACTCGTGCTTTGAGGTTGATATATTCATCCAATTGTATGTCTGGCCAGTAATTAACCATCTGGATACAAGCATTGTGTGAGCCTATACGGTCTATACGTCCAAAACGCTGAATAATGCGTACGGGATTCCAATGAATATCATAGTTGATTAGATAGTCGCAATCTTGTAGGTTTTGCCCCTCAGAGATACAGTCAGTGGCGATAAGCAAGTCTATCTCACCCGCAACATTAGGTAAAAGAGTTTCCTTATCCTTAGAACGAGGAGAGAAGAGTGTGAGTGCGGTGTTGAAAGTCATCTTATGGCGTTGTGGTAACTTCAGCGTACTGCGTGCATCGATCCCCCCCGTAATCAAAACACTGTGTAAGCCATGTCGCTCTTGAATAGTCTTTGCTAAAGCATCGTATAGATACTCTGCCGTATCGGAGAAAGCTGTAAAGACAATAATTTTCTTATTGCCGGCATTGATGGGGTGCGCTATTTTCTGCTCGATATCCGATAGCAGGTGCTGGAGTTTGGCATCTTTCTCAGGTGTGATACTTTCCGTTTCTTCGAGCAAAAATTGGAGAAGATTCAAATCGGCTAAGAGATAATTCTTCCAGCCAAGATAGTCCATATCGCATAGGTCAATAGAGGTTTTTCCTCCACCGATGAGTAATTCATCGTTGAGGTCGTCAGTATCAAAGCACTCATCAAAATTATGTTCCTCTACAGAAATAGGCTCGCCATTTTCTACTTGCTCAATCTTTTTTAAAGTGGATACGAGTAGTGTTACGAGGTGCTTTAAGGTGAGACGAAAAGAATGAATAGAACTCTCCAATCGTTTGAGCATATTGATACATATAAGGCGGCGGATACCTAATTCTCGTCCTGAACGCGTTAAACCACTGATGTTGCCTTGGTCATCTATCGTAATGTATTTGTCCATTCGGCTTTTGAGTATAAAGTCCGAAGGTGTATAAATCGCCAAATTCAAATCTGATAGATGAGAATAGATTTGGTTATAGTCAATAAGGTCTTGACCCAATGTGAGTTGAGGGCGACTCGATTGTACAGGGAGACGCTCAGGAAAGGCACCTATCTCTGTCATATCATAGTATTGCTCAATGTGTCTGCGAGAGCGAGCGATGGTCACACTATCTAGTACCTCAAAGAAATCAAAGCTAAGTGATTCAAGTAAAGCCTCTGTAGAGCGTTCTGCTTCGGGGAGTTTGCACCAACGATTGTACTCCAATTGTGCTTGACGAAAGATATCATCAATAGAGTTTTTTGTGTTTAGGAGTTTATTGAATGATTCAACATCACCTTCATAGGACAACTGCAATTGATTCTTTAGGTCATTAAATCGATTATTTACTGGTGTTGCAGAAAGCATCAATACTTTGGTTTTAACTCCATCACGAATTACATCATCAAGGAGGCGAAGATAGCGGTTCTTTCGTGGATTAAGATCATCTTCGTCAGTTGATATTTTTCCACCATTTCTAAAATTGTGACTCTCATCAATTACGACAAGATCATAATTTCCCCAGTTTATTTTCTCAAGGTCTATCCCATTACTCAAGCCTTGATTTCTACCCAAATCTGTATGATATAGCACATCATAACGTAAACGATCGGCAGCCAAAGGATTATTCTTGTAATTACTGCGGTAGGTAATCCAGTTATCATAGAGTTTTTTAGGACAAAGAACTAGGACAGACTTGTTACGCAATTCATAATACTTAATGACGCTAATAGCCGTAAAGGTTTTACCCAATCCTACACTATCGGCCAAGATACAGCCATTGTATTTCTCTAATTTATTGATAATTCCAAGAGAAGCGTCTTGCTGAAACTTGTAGAGCTTTTTCCATATAGTGGTTTCTTTGAACCCCGTAGCCTCATTGGGCAGTACATCTTCTGAAATATCATCTAAAAATTCACGGAAAATATTGAAGAGGGTGATAAAATAGAGCAGTTCGGGCGGATTTTCTTTGTATACACTCGAAATGCTTTCTATGACTTCGTTGGTTACATCTTGCAACCTACTCTTATCGTTCCAGAGTTGTTCAAATAATTGTATATAGTGTTCGCTAAAGGGAGATTCCGCTTTTTGTATCATTGTATAGGCATTGTCGCCTCGTTCTACTCCGAGTTCTACAGTAGTGAATCCAGTCAGCGGCATATAAGAGTAGTTGTCCACTACACCAAAGCCCATCATATTCTCCTTTGTACAATTTGATTTAAATTGGACTTTCTTACGTATCCATTCAGTACACTCACGAGCAATTGCCTTCTGAGTTAATTTATTGCGAAGGAGGATTTCAAATTCACTTCCCGTAAGGCTTCGCTCTCTATTTAGTTGTGGAATAAAAAACTCTCTCTGTTCTTTGTTTGTCTTATCAGTAATGAAAGTTGGAGATGTAAAAATAAAACGTAACTCGTCAATATTCTCAAGTTCTTTTCGGAGTTCTTGATAGGCATAAATAGAAAAACAAGAAGCCGCAATAGACATACGACTATTCGTCGTAAGCGTAGAACGTAAATCCTCAGCTAAAGTTTTGTGTATATTATCAATAAGCTCCATAATTCCTATTTTGTAGAGACTAAATATAAGGAGATTTCTCCTTTTTTATAGTTGTTTATAAATGAAATTTCCTAAAAAATAGTGATTTTGGATTTGAGAAAAAAGACTAAAATTTAGGAATCTCAGACAAATATACGATAAATAAACGGATTATTCTCTTCTTAAGAGTAAGAAAAAGAGAATATAAAAACAAATTATAATTTAATTTTAATATATTTAATTGATAATTAATGAATTATAAAATAACCATATAGGAAATTTATCATCTATTCTTATAGATAGGAGTAATTATTGGGAAGTTCTGTATCTATATCTCTTAGATATTGTTGTAAGGCCGTAAGTGTAGTATGTCTTATTATAGGTATTAATCTATCATAAGTTTTGGTTTGGGTATATTTTTTCCTTTTTATTATGGAAGTAATAGCGTACATATCAGCTCTTATATTTCTGTAGAGTCTGTTGTTTTTCCTCTTCTGAAAAGGCGATTAAATGTTTTTCAGAGAAGATTTTTGGATAAATCTTAGGAGTTAGCCGTGTACTTCTTTTTTTTATAGGACCTTCGGATTTTTGATACTTACCGACATGCTTACTTTGTATCAGTTATATAGTTTGAGTATAAAAAAAATACGCTATATAGCGTATTTTTTAGAATTGAATAGTAGCGGGAGCAGGACTCGAACCTACGACCTTCGGGTTATGAGCCCGACGAGCTACCTACTGCTCCATCCCGCGATGTATTATTATCTATTAAGATTAGTAGCGGGGGCAGGACTCGAACCTACGACCTTCGGGTTATGAGCCCGACGAGCTACCTACTGCTCCACCCCGCGATTTTGTATTTGCAAAGATATAATTATTTTCTGAATTACCAAATTTTTTTTGTAGAAAAATAATATATTTGTCATCTGATAATTAAGGTTAATTTAGTTAAATATCTAGTTAATAATATTTTAAATATAAAAATGAAGTTAATAACATCGCCTGCAAAATTAATGAATATTAAAAATTCTACAGAATTTTTGTCTCCAACAACACCGGTTTTTATTAAGGATTCTGAGTTTATACAATCTTTTCTGAAAGAAAAATCTCCTAAATTTCTATCCGAATTGATGGAAATATCATCAAAATTAGCGGATGAAAATTGGGAACGAAACCAAAAATGGACAGCAACCCCCAATGATGACGAGAGTACATTTGCGTTATTTGCATTTGTGGGAGAAGTATATAAAGGTTTGAGTGCTAATACTTTATCAATAAATGCAATAAACTATTTACAAGAAAATTATAGAATATTGTCAGGGTTGTATGGCTTGTTAAAACCCTCCGATAGAGTGATGTTATACCGATTGGAGATGGGGAGACCTTTTCAGTTTGATAAGTATAAAAATATCTATGATTTTTGGACTGAGAAAGTAACTAATGAATTCAATTCTCAATTGGAAGATGGAGAGTTGATTCTTAATTTAGCAAGTAATGAATATAGTAAAGTTATTAATCATAAGTTGTTGAAAGGTAGATGGATAGATTTTGATTTTCAGCAGATTAAAGATGGAAAACCGAAAACTATAGTGGTCTATACGAAACATGCTCGCGGGTTGATGGTTCGTTTTTGTTCGGAGACTAATGCCCAGACATTAAATGATGTGAAAGCTTTTAATTACGAGGGATATTATATTGACGAGGAGCGTTCTACGGACACTAAATTGGTTTTTGTAAGATAATGATAATTAGTGAGTTACGAATAGAGTATATTAATAGACTTTCTGAAAAATATACAGCCTCTGAGAGTGGGGTGATATTTTCTATTTTTGTAGAAAAAGAATTGGGATATAATAAAATCCAGCAGAAAGTATTTGAAAATGAGTTGATTGATAATGAAAAGGAATGGTTGTTAAAAAACTATCTAGGAGAATTAGAAAAAGGAAAACCATATCAGCAAATTTTGGGGGAGGTGGATTTCTTTGGGCTTCCTTTTATGATTGATGATAATGTCCTTATTCCAAGGCCTGAAACTGAGGAACTCTTGGAAATAGCAATAGAAGGTATCAATAAAAAATATAATAACAACATTATTAATATTTTAGAAGTAGGAGCGGGGAGTGGTGTGATTTCTATTATTCTAAAAAAAAAATTTCCCAACGCGAATATTACATCTTTTGATATATCAGAAAAGGCTATTTATGTAGCCTGTGAGAATGCTAAAAAACATAGCGTAGAGATTAATTTCGTCCAAAAAGATTATTTAAATTATCAATTCGTAGATGAAAAATATGATGTGATTATATCTAATCCGCCATATATAGGTATGGATGAGCGAGGTGAAATTTCAGATTCTGTAAAAAAATTTGAACCTAATGTGGCGTTATTTTCTCCGATAGAGGATACTTTAATTTTTTATAGAAAAATATCGCAAGATGCGAGACAAATTCTTAATAAAAATGGATTGATTTTTTTAGAAATTAATCAAAAATTAGGACAAGAAACGCTAAGTTTATATGGTGGATTTCAAGCAAAATTGATACAAGATTTATCGGGTAATGATAGATTTGTATGCATAGGAGATTAAATATCAAAAGAGCCATCTTGTAGAGGATGGCTCTTTTACTTTTCATAACTTGAAAAGGTTCAATTAAATATAAGTATTCTATATGTGTATTGGTCGTTTTGCAGTGGCATCAAGAGCAGCTTCTTTGATAGCTTCTGCATAAGTAGGGTGAGCATGGGACATTCTTGTCAAGTCCTCTGCAGAGGCGCGGAAATCCATTGCTGTAACTCCCTCAGCGATAAGGTCTGCAGCTCTAGCTCCGATGATGTGGAAACCTAAAATTTCGTCGGTTTTTGCATCAGCTAATATTTTTACGAAACCGTCTGTATCACCAGATGCACGGCTTCTACCTAAGGCTCTCATTGGGAAGTTACCTACTTTATAATCAATACCTTCTGCTTTTAGTTGTTCCTCAGTTTTACCTACACCTGCCACTTCTGGCCAAGTATAAACAACCCCAGGTATTAGGTTGTAGTTGATGTGTGGTTTTTGCCCTGCAAGGCTTTCTACTACGAATACTCCTTCTTCCTCAGCTTTGTGTGCAAGCATTACACCTTTCACAACATCACCTATGGCGTATATATTAGGAATATTGGTTTGTAGGTGGTCATTTACTTTTACTCTACCTCTTTCGTCAAGTTCCACACCAGCATTTTCTAGGGATAGCCCATCGGTATAAGGTCTTCTACCCACAGAAACTAAGCAATAATCTCCTTCAAAAATAACTTCTTCACCTTTCTTGTCGGTAGCTGTTACTCTAACAGAATCTCCGATTCTTTCTACTCCCGAAACAGCTGTTGAAAGGCTGAATTTCATACCTTGTTTTTTCAAGACTTTTTGAAGTTCTTTGGATAGAGCTCCGTCCATACCAGGTATTATTTTGTCTAAATATTCAATTACGGTAACTTCTGCACCCAATCTCATATAAACAGACCCTAATTCTAATCCGATAACACCTCCACCGATGACTAATAATTTTTTTGGAACCTCTTGTAATCCAAGAGCTTCGGTAGATGTGATAATCCTCTCTTTATCAATTGTGATAAAAGGCAAAGTGGATGGCTTGGAACCAGTTGCAATGATGGTATATTTGGATTCAATACTCTCTGTAGACCCATCATTTTTCGTAATTTTTATTTTTGTAGCAGATTCGAAGCTTCCAACTCCTTCGAAAACTGTTACTTTGTTCTTGTCCATTAGGTAATTAATACCTTTGGTTGTTTGTTCTACCACTGCATTTTTACGAGCAATCATTTTAGGTAAATCCACCTTAGGCTCATTAATTAAGATACCATAATCAGCGAATTCGTGTTTTGCCTTTTCAAAATGTTCGGAACTATCCAAAAGTGCTTTGGAAGGAATACAACCAACATTAAGACAAGTCCCTCCGAGGGTAGGATATTTCTCAATAATAGCAGTTTTGAAGCCTAATTGAGCAGCACGGATGGCAGCTACATATCCACCTGGGCCAGAACCAATAATTGTAATATCAAATTGTGACATATCTTTTTTATTAGATTTAAATTAAAATTTGTTTGCTAAGATATAACTTTTATATAAAATAGGCAAATAATTTTTTATCATATTTTTTTTCCTTTATGGCAAGTCGTAAGATGGTCATTTACAATACCTACTGCCTGAATAAAAGCATAAATTGTTGTGGAACCTAAGAATTTGAAGCCTCTTTTTTTTAAGTCTTTTGAGATTTTATCCGAAAGAGGTGTGGTAGTAGGGATATTTTTAGGACTTTCGGGATTGTTGAAGATGGTTTTTCCTTGTGTGAAATTCCATATATATTCGGCGAAACTACCAAATTCATTTTGAATTTTTATAAAAGTTTTGGCATTATTTATCGTTGCCAATATTTTTAATTTGTTTCGTATAATACCTTCATTTTGTAATAATTCAGTTATTTTTTTATCATCGTAATATTGTATTTTTATATAGTTGAAATAGTCAAACGCCTTACGGAAGTTTTCTCTTTTTTTGAGGATGCTATGCCAACTTAATCCTGCTTGGAAACTTTCTAACACAAGATATTCAAATAAAACGGTATCATCGAAAATGGGTATGCCCCACTCATTATCGTGATAATTTCTATATAAATCGTCCTTTTCGCACCAAGGACATCGGTTGATTTGCTCCATATTTGATGTTTTATATTTTATTAACGAAGCTCTAAGTTGTTTATTTCTTTATTTTGAAAAAAAGTATTATATTTGCTAATTAATTTTGATAAATAAACGATAAAATATGGCTTATAATTTATTGAAAGGTAAAAAAGGAATCATTTTTGGAGCCTTGAATAATCAATCTATCGCATGGAAAGTTGCTGAAAAATGCCACGAAGAGGGCGCTGAATTTATCTTGTCTAATGCTCCTATTGCATTGAGAATGGGTGAGTTAAATGAATTAGCAGAAAAAACAGGTGCTGAGGTTGTGGGTGCAGATGCAACTTCTATGGAAGACCTCGAAAAGTTGTTTGATATTGCGATTGCTAAGTTTGGAAAGATAGATTTTATTCTTCACTCAATCGGTATGTCGGTAAATGTGAGAAAAGGCAAGCCTTACACTGATGTGAATTACGATTGGCTTACGAAAGGTTGGGATATTTCTGCTGTGTCTTTTCATAAGGTTATGAAAGTGGCTTATGATAAAGATTGCATGAATGAGTGGGGGTCTATTTTGGCACTAACTTATATCGCTGCTCAAAGAACTTTCCCAGATTACAACGATATGGCAGACAATAAATCTTACCTTGAAAGTATCGCAAGAAGTTTTGGATACTATTGGGGTGAGAAAAAGGTGAGAGTAAATACGATTTCTCAATCCCCAACGATGACTACCGCTGGAAGTGGTGTGAAAGGTTTTGGAGGATTTTTAGGGTATGCAGAGGATATGTCTCCACTTGGAAATGCTACGGCAGATGAGTGTGCAAATTATTGTGTAGCAATGTTTTCTGACCTTACAAGAAAAGTTACGATGCAAAACCTCTTCCACGATGGAGGATTTAGCAATACGGGAGTTTCTCAAAAAATCGTTGATAGATACGAAAAAGGAGAATAATTATTTAAAAATTCACAATAAAAAAAAGGATACCGAAAATAATATACGGTATCCTTTAATTTTATATATATACAATATTATACATTAAATCTAAAATGCATAATATCCCCATCTTGTACGATGTATTCTTTGCCTTCTACGGAAAGTTTTCCTGCTTCTTTTACTTTTGATTCGGAGCCATAATTTACGAAATCATCATATTTGATAACTTCTGCACGGATGAAACCTTTCTCAAAATCAGAGTGGATAACTCCAGCTGCTTGCGGAGCTGTCCATCCTTTTTCGATTGTCCAAGCACGAACTTCTTTCACTCCTGCAGTGAAATAAGTTTGAAGTTTCAATAGAGCATAGGCTTTTCTGATGAGGCGATTAACGCCAGGTTCTTCCAATCCCAATTCTTCTAAGAACATTTGTCTTTCTTCAAAAGTCTCGAGTTCATTGATATCTGCCTCTATTTGTGCAGCCAAAACAACTACTTCTGCACCTTCAGATTTGGCCATTTCTTCAACTTTTTCTATCCAATCATTACCATTTTTTATAGAGTTTTCATCTACATTACATACATAAAGGATGGGTTTTTTTGTCAATAGATGCACTTCATCGATGATGGGTTTTGTGATTTCGTCGGTAGGAAACTCTCTAGCATTTTTACCATCTTCAATAAATTTTTGAAGGTTTTGCAAAGTTTCGTAAGTTAGGATATCTTCTTTTTTTCCTGATTTGATGAATTTTTTCGCCTTATCTACTGCTTTTCCAAGTGTTTCAAGATCTTTTAATTGAAGCTCAATATCAATAATTTCTTTATCACGAAGCGGATCTACAGAACCTTCTACATGTACGATATTTCCATTTTCAAAACATCTTAACACGTGTATAATTGCCTCGCATTCGCGGATATTTGCTAAAAATTGGTTACCAAGTCCTTCTCCCTTGCTGGCACCTTTTACGAGTCCTGCAATATCAACTATCTCTACTACAGCGGGTTGTACTCTTTCGGGATTTACCAATTCTTCCAATTTTACAAGACGAGGGTCAGGCACAGAAACTGTTCCCAAGTTAGGTTCAATGGTACAAAAAGGATAATTCGCAGACTGGGCTTTTGCGTTACTTAAACAATTAAAAAGGGTAGATTTACCCACATTAGGCAACCCTACAATACCACATTTCATATGTTATATACTTATTATTTACTGATTATTCTCGCAAAGGTAATAAATATATTTATTCTTTCAAAAAATCGGTTATAAAAAATCATCATTGATAAATATATTCTTAGATTTATAGTAATCAATTAATTTTTTATAAATAGGGTTTTTTGTCAAAATTTCGGCATTGCCAATCAAAATTAATTGCTCTTTTGCTCTCGTAAGTGCTACATTGAGTTTTCGGTCAATTGTTCCTTCATTATTTAAATTGCAGATGCTATGTAGTTGATAATCACTATTCACCGAAAAAGAGTAAATGATAATATCTCTTTGACTTCCTTGAAATCGTTCAACAGAATCAACTGTGATAGTTTCAAAATTTTCTATCTTGGCTTCTTCTAACTTTTGCTTTATAAGAGCTATTTGACTTCTGAATGGAGTTATAATGCCAATGCTTTCCTCAGGATTAAATGTTTTATTATTAACTCTGTATATTTCTTGTATTTTTTTTATTATTTCAATAATTATATTTACTTCTTTTATATTGTATTTTTTATTGGTTTTTTCTGCTTTTCTTGTATTTATATATAGTAATCTATTTTTAGTTAATATATTTGTTAAATAATCGCCATCGTAATTGTTGTGATTTAGATTATTAATTTGTCTTTTTAATATTGATTTTATTGAATTACTTATATTTGGGGTGTAGTAGCTTTCCTTCAATATACCATCATAAAAATGAGTATTTGGAAATTCTGCGATTTCTTGATGCATTCGTCCTTGGTAGGTTAAAGTATCATAAGCGAAATCTAACTTGTTTTTAACACAATATTTGTATAATCTTTCAAAAAGTGAGTTATTTCTATTAAATATGCCTATTTTGTGTAAATCTTCATCTAATACTTTTGATTTTTCATTTTCTTGCAACGAAATAGCGGGTAGTTGTTTATGGTCTCCAATGAGGATAAATTTATTTATTTTTGATAAAATGCCAATTATTTGTGGCTCAAGAACTTGCGAGGCTTCATCAATAATGGCAATATCAAAATTTTTGATATTGAAAATATGTTCATTATTTCCTATAGAAGCAATCGTCCCTACGAAAATATGCTGCTCGTCTACTATTTTTCTTATTAAATTACGGCTCATTTTTTGCTCTGAAAAATTACCGATAATATTTTTCAAGAGGTTTTTTCTATGATTGTCAGCTGTGGAAAGTTCAGTTCCAAAGCGAATAAAATTAATATGCTCGCTATTTCCGAAGGAACTATTTATAGCATCGCAGAGCTCATCTACGGCACGATTGGTGTAGGCAAGTATGAGAATGTTTTTTTGAGAATATTTTAATTCTTTTACTAAATTTTTGATAATAATTGAAGTTTTTCCTGTTCCAGGGGGGCCATTGAGAATAAAATAATCCTTTGCAGATAATGCTTTATTGATTATTCTATTTTGCTCGGGAGATAATTCTAAATTATTATATTGATAATTAGTATTTTGTCGAGGTTTATCTATTGTTATAATTAGATTTTTGGTAATTTTTTTTGCTTGTAAAAATTGAAATAAATTTTTGTATAAAGTGTTAAAAGAGGAATCCAAAAAATCTCTTTCTAATGCCCATTTTTTCTTCCTTCCAAGTGATTTGAAAAAAAGTTGATTCCGTTGTTTATACCTAAAATATACTTCTACAAAATCTTTTTGAATAGATTTTATAGTGCATTTAAATAGTTGATTTCCAGTTATATTTTCGTAATTTTCATTTTTAGGATATAGAATACAAATATCTCCTTCTCTAAAATTAGAGTATTGATTCTTCAAGTTTGTTTTTTTGAATATGATAGTTTGCTCCTTTGTATCAATTTTGTTTTCGTGAATTATTAAATCATATATTATTTCAAACTTTTCTTGTTTTTCTTTTAAATTATTTAGCCAAATACTAGCTAATCCACTACTTTTTTCATTGGACGAATTGCAAATACCTATTTTATTTAAATAATGTTCATAAGAAACATAGTTAAGATAGGTAATGAAATATTTTTTCTCTATCTCTGATGATTTTATGAATGTTTCTAGTAAACTATTTATTTTAGTGGCTAAGATATCGTTAAACTTGTTATGTATTTGTTTTTTTATAATGTTTTCTGAATTTATTTGGAAAATGAGTTTTTCTGTTTTTTGTATATTATCTTGAAGAAATATATGTTCATTGATGATTATTTTATTTCTCGTATTTAATATTTCTTGAATTATTTCTAAAGATGGAGTTTTATGTCGTAGGTTATTTTTTATCGTTTTTGAGTACAAAATATATCCGTGTATTTTGTCTTCCCATTCTTGAATATTTAATTTATTTGCTTGAGAAATAAGAAGATAGTATAGGAATAGTTGGACTTGGTGACTGGGCTTTATAGAAAAACCATCATCGGGAAAAGGTGGAGTACCAGATTTTAATTCTATAATTTTGGATATACCTTGTTCTTTTTCTTCAAAATCCAAAATGTCTAGCCGACCTTGTATTCCATATTTTTCGGAGATGAAAGTAGGTTCCAAGACAACTTTGTCAATATTGATACCTAAAAGTTTAAAGTTATTGTTAATCAGGCTTTTGATTCTTACATAATGTCCCTTGCAATCTGCTTGGAATTTAAGAAAATCATTCTTATCATCAATATCTTTGCAAGTTGTATATTCAAATGGAATTGATTGAAAGTGTTTCAAAAAAGTGTTATCAAAATCAGTTTCAATAGGATTTGAAAAAATTTCATCAACAACCATATTTGCGAAATTTCCGAGTAGGATGTGCTTATTGTTATTTACAGGTATTAGCTTGGATAATAGATAGTTATATTCTGATGTGCCATAGTCTTGAAAGCATTCCGCTATGGCTGATACATCAAGTAGATAGTCGGGTTCTAATACAATGATTTTTGGATAAAAAAAATCATCTTTATCCATTTGTATATCAAGTAAATATAGTATTGAGTTTTCCCAAAAATCATTACAATCAAAAGCCTTATTTATACTTGGTTTATTGACTTTTACTTGGATAATCTCATTAATCTCAATATTGCTAAGCAAGGGTGTTTTGAGTGTTTTACAGATTAAGATATCTTTTTCTTTTTTTAATAATAAAACTCGTAACTCTTTTATTTCGTGATATTTACTCATTGTGAGAAATCTAAATACGAAAATATACCTACCCTAAATAAAGTAGGTATATTTCATTAAAAAAATAATTATAAATTAATATGGGTTTTCTTCAAATAAATCAGCAACAGACCAATATCTATCTCCAGAGTCATAATTAACCGTAAGAATTGTAGCATTTTGCTCTATATCTGATAGTTTTTTAGCAATTGCTGAAAGCGACGCCCCCGTAGAAATTCCAGCCAAAATACCTTCTTCTCTCGCTAATCTTTTGGTGAATTCAAAGGCCTCATCCTTTTCTACTTGGACGATTTCGTCGTAAATATTTGTGTTCAAAATACTTGGAACAAAGCCTGCACCGATACCTTGTAGAGGGTGAGCTCCTGCTTGTCCGCCACTAAGAACTGGTGATAGTGTAGGCTCAACAGCAAATACTTTAGTATTTGGGAATTTTTCTTTTAGTATTTCACCGACTCCCGTGATATGCCCACCTGTACCAATTCCTGTGATTAGATAATTAATACCTTCGGGGAAGTCGTTTAAAATTTCTTGTGCAGTAGTTTGTCTATGTATTTCGGTGTTTGCAGTATTTTCAAATTGCTGAGGCATCCAAGCGTTAGATATTTCGGCTACTAATTCCTTTGCCTTTTCTACAGCTCCATTAGTCCCTTTTTCTTTCGGTGTTAAAACAAAAGATGCACCATATGCAGACATTAATTTTCTCCGTTCAATACTCATAGATTCGGGCATTACAACGATTAATTTGTATCCTTTAACAGCACAAACCATTGCAAGTCCAACACCCGTATTACCCGAAGTAGGCTCTATGATTGTAGTATCTTTGTTTATAACACCATCTTTTTCAGCCTTTTCTATCATTGCTAAGGCAATTCTATCTTTTATACTTCCTCCAGGGTTGAATTTTTCTACCTTAATCCAAACATTATGGTTAGGAAAAATTTTGGATAGACGGACGATAGGAGTGTTTCCTATTGTTTTTAAGATGTTTTCTGCTTTCATATTTTAACTTTTTAAAAATTATCGGCTAAATTAGTGATTAATTTGATTGAAAAGTGTCAAATTATAGTTAAAAATATGTTAAAATTAAATTATATCCTTATAATTGATAAAATCACCTGTGTTTTGATATTATAAAATCTTTGTCACTTAATGTTTTAAGGAAGGCGATTAAAGCATTTTTTTCATCTTCTGAGAGAGAAATTCCTAATTTCCCATCAGTTCTTTTCTTCATTTCATTATCTAGATTGGGAGCATATTTTACACCATTATCAAAATAATCCAAAACATCTCTAAGAGTCTGAAATTCCCCAAAACTGCCATAAGGAGCGGTATATTCTATGTTTCGAAGTGATGGGACACGGAATTTCATTATATCTTCGTCTTTGCCTGTAACTCTTGCTAATCCGTGTTCTTCCACGGTATTAGGGTTGATGGGAAATCCGATGTTTCTGAAAGATTGGTCCGTCAGTAATGCACCAGAGTGACAGGTGGAACATTTTTTTTCAAAAATATTATACCCTCGTTGCTCTAAATCGGTGAAAGTAGCTTCTTTTCTTTGTACCTTATCGTATTTAGAATTGGCAGAAATGAGTGTGTACATGAATTGAGTAAGGCTTTCAAGGATTCTTTTTCCATTTATTTGAGAATCTCCGAATGCTTTTTTGAAGGCTTGTTGATATTCTATATCATTTTTAATTTTATCGATAATTTCCAAGATATTAGAGTCCATCTCTTCGTGAGTGATGATGGGGATTAAGGGTTGAGTGGAAAGTTCTGTTACAGCTCCGTCCCACATATAGATTTTTAGGAATGCTAAGTTTTGTATAGGAGGTGTATTTCTCAGTCCAATTCTTCCGTCAATACCTATGGCTTTCGCGTTGGAATCAGCATAGGCTTTTTCTTTTTGATGACAAGTAGCACACGATATGGTATTGTTGTTACTAAGCCTTTTATCATAAAATAATTTTTCTCCTAATTCTACACCATATTTTGTGGGAAAGTTATCTTGGATGAGGGGATTTAATTGAGGAAAATTAGTGGGAATTTTTAGATTTAGTATTGGATTATTGAAAGGTATTTCTTGTATATCATCATCTTTTCTACAAGAATAGAGTAGAGATAATAGACTTATGATTAGTAAAATTTGTCGTTTCATTATATTTCAGTTATGAAAAAGCCTAACAATATTTCGTTAGGCTTTTTTTATTATGAAGTTATTATTTTAGTTTGTTATTCTACTTTTCCAACTGAGAACATACCAGTTTTATTATCTTTACCATCACCACCAAGGTTATCTACGATAGGTATCATTTTATTGGTATTATGAACGGTTGGAATATTTCCTAATAGAGTAATTTTGTTAGTTCCATTTAAGAGTTTATCAAAATCAGCTTTAATAGTGATTTTTGGTGCTTTTGTTCCTACTACGGCATTAGAAGGCAGGCTAAGAGTAACTTCTCTGAATGCATCTACACCAGGTACGAAAGGATCTGTTTCGATATTATTTTTTCTAGTACTTCCTGTGTGGATAGAAAAATCTTCGGTATTGTTGTCGTATTTACCTTCTATTTTCGTGAATCTATAACCTGTTCCCCATTCCCAATGCATCTTAGTTTCATTTTTACCTGTTAATTTGAAGAATTTAGGGAATTTTTCTTGATCTAATAATGTGTTGAGTTCTTTTTTTACACCAAGACCGAGTTTGATTTCTTTATAGTTTCCAGCAGGAATATCGGTAAGGATATAGTCAAAAGTTTTAGCATCTGCTAAATTTACTACTGTCGCACCTTTATCCAAATTATCAATATTGTAAGGAACTTCTTTACCATCTGCTTTTACAAGAGAGATGTTACTGATTACATATTTCACTTCGTTGAATGTAATGTTTTGGTTGTTAGAAGTATAGGTCTTTCCTAGTTCAAGAGCTTGGTTTCCAACTACATTGTCGAAGTGTAATGTTACATTGTTTTTTTCAGGTGCGTCATCGTTGTTTCTACAAGCAGTAAGTGTCATTGCGAACGCTAAGGCAGGAATTGCCATTAATTTAAAACTTTTCATTGTTTTGAGATTTTAATTAGATTAAGTTATTTTTTTTAATTTACTTGATTATTAACAATTATTATCAATAGAGAGGCTTTTGCAATTGGCAGTTACAAAAGCCAAATCTCTATTAATAGCAATTAATATTTTGTGATTGGCTATTTATGGTATAAGTTAGTTTAGTTTTTATTTATGTGTTTTTTTGCAGTTATCTCTTTGAAATATAAATGTTTGCAATAATTATACAATATCAAATTTCTTAATAGAAAAAAGATACTCATTGAGATAACGACTCCAAAATACACATCCTATTATTTTAAAAGAATAGGTTCTTTTTTTGGAATAAAATTTTACTTGTTTTTTTTGTTAAGATGATATATATTAGATATAATCTACCTATAACCCACCTTTGGCATAGATGAATTAAGTCCATACTAATATATATGCTAATGAAAATTTAGAATAAGAAAGTAGGAGGATGTAAAATCCTTTTAACGAAATTTTGAATGAATAAATCCTCTCTATAAAAAGAAATCTTTAACGTTTCTCTAAATTCAATTTTTTCAATTTTGAATATATTTATTTTTAGAGGTATAAGTTCTATGTGTTTGTAGATACTGAGATTTTCTAAATTAGTATCGGAAGTTTTTTGTAATTCTTTTTTTAATTGACATTGCCCATGGCACTGCAATTTTGGCTTAGTTTTATTTACACAATAGTTTTTTTCTATATAATCTTGGTTTAGCTTAAAATGAATGACAATAAGCCCTCGCTGAAAAGTAATCAGCAGGATTAGTGTCGCCATTAAAATACTAAACACTTTCTTCATATGGCAAAGATAGAATTTTTTTTTTGATATAGCAAATTTTTTTATTAAATAAAATTATAATAATTATTATTGATAATTATCAGTTTTAAGTTTTTTTAGTATATATAATAATGTTTGAAGTAGATGAAATAATTTTTTTTAGAAAAAATTTGTGTGTAATAAAAATAATTATTAGCTTTGCCTAAGTTTAAATTTTAATACAATGAAAAATAAATTTTTATTACCCTTATTCGTTCCTATTGCATTTTATGCACAGAACAAGGATTTGGATAGTCTAAAGAAGACTAAGAATATTGAGGAAGTAGTAATTTCAGGAACGATGAAAGCTGTAAATAGGCTTGAGAGTACTGTTCCAGTAGAGGTCTATTCTGAGAGTTTTTTGAAGAAAAATCCTACACCAAACTTGTTTGAGGCATTGCAGAATATTAATGGGGTTCGTCCAAAGTTGAATTGTTCAGTTTGTAATACGGGTGATATTCGTATTAATGGTCTAGATGGGCCGAATACGATGGTTTTGATTGATGGTATGCCTATTGTGAGTTCTTTAGGGACTGTATATGGTTTTTCGGGAATACCTTCTTCTTTGATAGAAAGGGTAGAGGTGATTAAGGGACCTGCGTCATCTTTGTATGGTAGTGAGGCTCTTGCAGGAGTTATTAATATTGTAACGAAGAGAGCTCATAATGCTCCAAAATTAGCAGTGGATTTGAATACTACAACTTGGAAAGAACATATGGCGGATGTTGGTTTCAAATTTAATATTGGTGATAAGGTAGATGTACTTACAGGGATTAACTATTTTAATTTCCAAAATAAAAAAGATGAAAATAATGATAATTTCCTTGATATGACACTCCAAGATAGAATTTCTGTATTTCAAAAATGGAATGTTCAGAGAAAGGATAATAGAGTTTTTACTCTCGCTGGGCGATATATGTATGAGGATAGATTAGGTGGGGAGTTGGATTGGACGAAGGCATCAAGAGGAAAAGATTATAAATATGCGGAAAGTATCTATACCAAGCGTTCTGAAATTATAGGTAATTACCAATTACCATTCAATGAAAAAATGTACTTAATGTTCTCTGTGGTTAATCACGATCAGAATTCGTGGTACGGAACCCGTCCATTTATGGCAAAACAAAATATTGCTTTTGGACAACTTACTTGGGATAAGAAATTAAGTAATCACGATTTATTAGTCGGTGCAGCAGTAAGATATACTTTCTATAAGGGGGATTTGGGTGGTAACGGAGTTGATGTACAGAAAATATGGCTACCTGGGGTATTTGTTCAAGATGAAATTAAATTTTCAGATGCTCATAAATTACTTTTAGGATTGAGATATGATCGTAATAATATGTATGGGAATGTCTTTACGCCAAGGTTAGCATACAAATGGAAAATAAGTGATAATGATATTTTGAGATTTAATATAGGTACAGGGTATCGTGTTGCTAATATTTTTACTGAGGAGCACGAAGTTTTGGGGCCTCGGACTACGAGAATAGATGGAAATATAAAACCAGAAAAATCACATAGTTTTAATTTGAATTATAATAAGAAAATTTACTTTGATTCAGGTGCTTTCTTAGGGTTAGAGATAGCAGGTTTTTATACTAAAATTAATAACGCTATTGTTCCAGATTATTCCGATGAAGGATATATAACTTATCGTAATACAGGAAATTATGCTTTAAGTAAAGGGATATCTTTCGATGCAGATTTGAAATTCCCAAATGGATTGAAGTTTAATATAGGATTTACACAAGTGGATAACAATCTTACAGAGAAAAAACCGAATGGAGAGAGTATGACGAGAAGAATAGAGTTTTCAGAAAAATTTACTGGAACTTGGACAGTGTCATATAAAATTAATCCATTAGATTTGAGTATAGATTACACAGGAAATCTACATAGCCCAATGAAATTACCTCTAGGAGGAGATAATGACCCTCGTCCAAAGTATTCTCCTTGGTACGCAATTCAGAATATTCAATTTACTTATTCTGGATTGAAAAATTGGGAGGTTTATACTGGAGTAAAAAATATATTCAATTGGAAACCAACTCAAGGTATTCCGTTTCTAATTCCAAGTGCGAAAGACCCATTTGGTAATAGAGGTATACCAGACCCATATGGCTTGGCATTTGATACTGCGTATGTTTATGCACCAATTCAAGGAATTAGAGGATTCTTAGGGGTGAGATATAAATTCTAACAATTTAGGATAAATGAACAACCATAATAAATTATTTATTAAATCAATAGTACTGGGAATATTATTATTCTCAGGCTATTGTTTTTCTCAACTGAAAACTATTTCCTTCGAGGAATTACCATCCTTGCAACAAAAAGACCCTAGGAATGTAGTGATTTTTGTGCATACAGATTGGTGTAGTTATTGTAAAGCAATGCTGAAAACTACTTTTCAAGATAAGCAAGTTGTTGAACTTTTAAATAATAAATATTATTTTATTGATTTTGATGCAGAAAGTAAAAAAGATATAGTTTTTTTAGGAAAAACATTTAAATACAAAGAATTAGAAAAAGATAGGGGATTTAATGAATTGTCTGATTATCTTTCCTATGATGATGACAAGGAAATGTATCCTCGTACAATATTTCTAAATGCTAAAAATGAAATGTTTTACAAGTTGGATGGTTTTATCAATAAACAGAAATTTCGACAAACTTTAGAGGTTATTTTAGCTCAAAAATAATTTCATAGACTTTAATTGATTTTTCAGACAAAGTGCAGGTTACTTTGTCTGTTTTTTTTATATTTGTAGGTAAAAATAGAAATATGAATGTAGAGCAAAAATTAAACGAAAAACAAGGTCATTGGATTTTGGCAAAATTAGGTAAAAGAGTACTGAGACCAGGAGGTAGAGAACTTACAGAAAAATTAGTTAAGAACTTGAATATCAATAAGTATGATGATATCGTAGAGTTTGCACCAGGACTTGGCTTCACGGCAAAACTTACATGTGACTATCACCCAAAAACCTATACGGGAGTTGATATCAATGAGGAAGCAGCTAGTCTTGCACGGAAAAGTATTCAGCATCCAAATGCCAAAATTATCATTGCTGAGGCATCAAACACCACGCTACCAGACGAGTCCGCTACGAAAGTTTATGGAGAAGCAATGCTTACAATGCAAACTTTGGAAAATAAAAAGGCCATTATCAAAGAGGCGTACAGAATATTAAAACCCAATGGATATTATGGAATCCACGAACTAGGAATAAAACCTGATAATATCGGAGATGATATTAAACAAGAGATTTTTAAGGAGTTAAGTTCTAATATTAGAGTGCATGCACGTCCGATGACTACAACTGAGTGGATAGAACTTATAGAAGAGGCTGGTTTTAAAATTGTGAAAGTAGAGCATAACAGAATGCTCCTTTTGGAAGCAAGTAGAATTTTAAAAGATGAAGGATTTTTAAGAACCATAAAATTTTGTATTAATCTAGTCCGATTCCCTGAACTTACAAAAAGAGTACTCAAAATGAGAAAAATATTCCGAAAACATGAGAAAAATTTAGATTCCATAGTAATTATCGCACAAAAATAATTTTTTGTAATTAAAAATATTTCCATAAGTTAAAAAAAATCTTATTTTTGCAGTGAATTTTGATTATGAGTACTATTAAAATAAACGATAAAGAGTTCATCCCTTATCTCACGAACGATGAGCTACAACAGACGATTAAGGATTTGGCAGAAAGAGTTTATGAAGACTACAAAGAGGAGGTACCTATTTTCATAGGGGTGCTTAATGGGGTGATAATGTTCTTTTCCGACTTTTTGAAATATTACAAGGGAAATTGTGAAATTGCCTTTATGCAGGTCAGTTCTTATGAAGGAACAGAATCCACAGGAATTGTAAAAAAGAGAATGGAACTATCTAAAAATGTGGAAAATAGACACATAGTGCTAATGGAAGATATCGTGGATACAGGAAACACTTTAGAGGCAATTCTTGAACATTTTAGTAGAGAATTAAAACCTAAATCTATCAGAACAGTATCTCTATTATTTAAGAGAGAGGTGTTTAAAAAAGATTTCCAAGTGGATTATATCGCTAAGGAAATTCCTAATAAATTCGTATTGGGCTATGGGTTAGATTATGATGAGTTAGGACGAAATTTACCTGATTTATATCAATTAAAATAAATAATATACTAATTAATAAGGCTCAATATTTTGTAGTCTATAAATAATAAAAAAATGATAAATATTGTTATTTTTGGCCCTCCAGGGAGTGGAAAAGGAACTCAAGCTCAGAATTTGATTAAAAAATTCAATTTGAAGCAAGTCTCAACAGGTGATCTTTTTAGAAATAATATCAAAAATGAAACTGAGTTGGGGAAATTGGCACAATCGTATATGAAAGAAGGAAAGCTCGTCCCTGACGAAGTAACGACTGATATGTTAATTGAAGAAATAAGAAAGCCTACCGATGCCAATGGATTTATTTTTGATGGATATCCTCGTACGGTAGTGCAGACAGAGTCTCTGGAAGCCATCGTGAAAGAAGAATTGGGGGCAAAAATAGATGTTTGTCTATCTTTGGTAGTTGATGACGAAGTATTGGTGGAGAGAATATTAGAAAGAGGTAAAACGAGTGGCAGGGCAGATGATGTGGATGAAAGTATTATCAGAAATAGAATCAAAGAATACTATGCAAAAACAGCAGAAGTAGCAGAGTTGTATAAAAAGCAAGGAAAATATGTGGAAATTAATGGAATTGGAAATATTGACGAAATTGCAGAGCAACTCTATGCCGAGGTAGAAAAAGTTAAATAAAAGAATCCCATCATTTTTGATGGGTTTTTTTGATGGAAAAAATAATAAAGTTATAATCACCAAAACGAAATGTCCAAAAAAAGAGAAGCGACCAAGTTGATTGAGTCGCTTTTTTGATAGGTTTTTTAATTTGTCATCATAAAGGATTTGTGTAGAGAAAAAAGCATTAATGGTCTTTAAATTACGATACCTCATATCCGCATATTTAAATAATATTCCCCCTCTTGTACAAAAGGCAATCACACCTCAATAGATGGAATTAAAGGCTTATGAGTGGTTGATTTTCTATCCACAATTTCACCAAAAGCACCTCCTATAATCACCCCTACCGCCATATCCATCACATTTCCTTTAATGGCAAATTCTTTAAATTCCTTTACAAAACTCATTTATATCCTTTTTAAATTAGGAAACGAAGGTAAGTATTCTATAATTATTACTCAAATTCCCCTTTATTTACAAGTATTTATACCCCGTATAAATAAAGATATAAACTACTGAAAAACAATTATTTACATATAAATAAATAAATAAATAAACTTCCTATTATGGCTTAATTTTTTTGTATATTCACAAACTAAAATAAAATTTATGAAATATTTTTTATTGGTAGGAATGTCTTGTGCAAGCCTTGCTTTCTCACAAACGAAAGGAAGCGTAGGTGTCAACACAAACACTCCCAAAAGCACACTTGATGTAAATGCAAAGGATAAAAACTCCGCTACAGAAATTGTAGGATTGCAAATCCCTAGAACTACAAGGGAGATAATCACAGCTAAAGATTCCTCATATGGAGAAAAACAGATTGGGGCAATGATTTATGTAACTGACATCTCTGGTGGTGATGACAAATCCTCCCGAAAATACATGACCAAAACTGGCGTTTATCAGCTAACCAATACTACAAAAGGTTTAAAATGGTGGAGAATTTTCGCCATAGATGAGGCTGAGTATATGTATAAAGATGACGGTACTCTGACTGGGAATAGAACCGTAACTATGGGAAGCAGAACTCTAACCTTTAAGACACAAAACTCTGGGAAAGTAGTCTTTGAGAACAGCTCCCCTACTGCCAGTGTAGACACTCCTGCACAGGCTATGAGAATTATAGATGGAGCACAAGGCAATGACAATAAAGTCTTGACCTCTGATAAAGACGGAAACGCTACATGGCAGCAGTTTAAGTCTAAATCCTTATCTGGAATAATGGGAACTAATAAAACTGTGGCTACCGCTGATAAAGAATATTATACTGGTGCCCGTATCACCTTACCCCCAGGGAAGTGGATAGTCTATTCAGGAAGTACTGTTAAGATATTTTCAGAACGTGTACAAAACAACAATGCTCGTTATAGAAGTGGATACAAATTTAATTTTTACCTTTCTGAAAATAGTTCCGAAGGAGGTAACAAGATGGATATTACCCATGATGCAGAAGATAGAGGGGGTGTTGCTGATGCAGAAAATACTTTGGGACAGGGGATTATTCTTCCGTTTCATTCTTGGCAATATTATCAAGGACAGCAAGTAATTCACAATACCTCTAATGCTGACAAAACCTACTATGTGAAAATATTCGTACCTTCTGGATCTAAATTTGGGCCTGACAAAACATTAAATTATGGAAGTTCTGGCAATATGAGCCGAGTACATATCGCCGATATGTTTGGATCTGTAGATGAAAAATTCTTATATGCCATAGAAATGGCAAATAGTCAATAATTATTAAATAAAATAAAAAAATTATGAAAAAATCTTTATTCCCCTTATTTAGTGTGATTTTATTTTCTAACGCCGTAGCACAAAGAGTAGGAATCAACACCACTACTCCACAGACTACATTAGATGTTACTGCTCCTAATGATAAAAGCCATATCGCTGGGATACAAGCCCCAAGACTCACCAGAGAAGAACTCACTGCCAAAGGCGACTCCCTCTACGGAGAAGACCAAAAAGGAACGCTCATCTACATCACTGATGTCTCTAAGGGTAATGCCACAGGACAAAGAGTGGTGGTAACAGAGCCTGGATATTATTACTTTGATGGCAGTCTGTGGCAAAGAGCGGTATCTACCGCAGAATACATTAACCTCTACATCAAAGATGGGGCATTAACAGCAAATAGAACCGTAACCCAAGAGGATAAAACCTTGACCTTCACAGGAACGGCGACTGGTGGGAGCATCTTCCATAACACCACAGGGACAGCTACTGCACCGAAAGCTGCTCTACAAATTATAGACGGAGCACAAGGAGTAGGAAAAATCTTAACCTCTGATGAAGAGGGAAATGCCACTTGGAAAAAGGCCTCTGCTACAGCTGTAACAGGTACTTTTACAGAAAATGGAATCCCCAGCATAACTACAAAATCAGGAACATCTCATAATACAGGAGCAACTATCACTTTACCCCCTGGTAAATGGGCAGTAAGTTTAGGAATGCAGTTAGAAGCTGTCCCTGCAAGTGGTAACTCAATAGGAGGTTATTGGAATGTTGCTTATCTCTATCCTTCTACTGCCGATACAATATCTGGCCTACCTAACCTTCCTTATGGTCAAGCAAGTTCAAATACAAAATTCTTAACCGCAGGATATATAGACTCTCAGTTAGGGACACAGACACTCTTTGGTTCATATATTTTAACGGTAAAGGGTAATAATCCTGTTACTTTTAATCTATTCTTCTACCCAAGTAGTCAGAGAGGTGGAGCTAATCCTTTCCCTGCTACAGCAAGATATGAGAATATCGCAAGAGCAGATGCAGATAATACCTATCTCTACGCTGTTAAGCTTAATGACTAAATATAGAAGAATAATAAAAAGGAAAAGTTGGTAAAAAACACCAACTTTTTTTTATAATCGTCAAAACAAAATATCCAAAAAATTAAAACGAAATGTCCAAAAAAAAGAGAAGCGACCAAGTTGATTGAGTCGCTTCTCTTTTTTTTGGACATTTTGTTTTGACGATTATAAAAGGGAATTAATTGATAGCCTAAAAGAGCAAATTTCACAATACCGCAAAGAAATAGAGTATTTGAGACAAAGAATGATAAAAGAAAAATAAAAAACCTCCAATGAGAATTGGAGGTCTATATATAGGAAATGTAAATTCCAAATTAAGCGTTTTCAGCTTCTTTTTTTGCTTCAACTTCGTCAGAAACAATAGTGAATTCATAGTTGTATTCAACATTTCTGTGAAGTCTTACAAGGGCAGAAAACTTACCTGTTCTCTTGATTGTGTTACCAGGTATTTTGATGTATTTTTTATCTACATTAATACCCGCTTTTGCTAATTCTTCAGATAGGTTAGCATTGTTGATAGAACCGAATAATTTATCTCCAGCACCTACTTTCGCTGCGATGCTTACAGATACTTTTTTCAATTGTTCTACTATTGCAGTAGCAGCAGCAACCAATTTAGCTTCTTCTTCTTTTCTTGCTTCTAAAACTTCTGCTAACTCTTGTCTATTTTTTGGAGTAGCCAACACCGCATATCCTTGTGGGATAAGGAAGTTTCTTGCATAACCTGGTTTTACACTTACTGTGTCAAATTCGAGACCTAAGTTCTCTACATCTCTTTTTAGAATAATGTCCATTTTGTTGTTGTCCTTTTAGTTTTAGATTTGAGGATACCTCATTTCTAAATAGTTAGAATTTTATTAATTTATTCAGCAACAAAAGGAACAAGGATAATACATTGTTCCTTTTATTTAATAATATTATTTCAATAAGTCTGCTACATATGGTAGTAAAGCAAGGTGTCTTGCTCTTTTAATAGCTGCAGATACTTTTCTTTGATATTTCAATGAAGTTCCAGTATATCTTCTTGGAAGGATTTTACCTTGTTCATTTACAAATTGAAGTAAGAAATTAGCATCTTTGTAATCAACATGCTTGATTCCGTATTTTTTGAATCTACAATATTTCTTTTCAGTTTTTGTATTAATATCAAGTGGTGTAAGGAATTTGATTTCAGATTCGTTACCACCAGCTGCTTGTTGTGCCATTTCGTCAATTGCCATTGTTCGTAATTTTTAGGGTTAATAATTAGTTTTTAGAAGCTTTTAGTTTAGCTCTTCTTGTTACAGCATATTCTACTGCGTGTTTGTCCAATTTAGTAGTTAGATAACGAATAACTCTTTCATCACGTTTGAAAGCAGTTTCCAAATCAGCTACTATAGTTCCTTCACCTTTAAATTCGATTAAAGTGTAGAAACCATTTTTTTTCAATTGAATAGGGTAAGCTAATTTTCTAAGACCCCAATTTTCTTTTGCTACGATTTCGCAATTTCTTTCTTTTAAAAAGTCTTCAAATTTTCTCACTGCTTCCTCCACCTGTGCATCAGATAGAACGGGAGTTAAAATGAAAACAGTTTCATAATTGTTCATAATACTTTGATTTTTATAATTAGTTTGCAAATATAAATATTTTTTTAGAACTACCAAAATTTTGCTAAGATTTTTTTTCAATAAAAATATTATATCTTTGCTCTCATAAAATAAATAATGAAGTAATGTATTTAGTTTTTGACACCGAAACCACAGGATTACCGCGAAATTATGAGGCTCCGATTACCGATACGGATAATTGGCCAAGAATGGTACAGTTGGCTTGGCAAATCCACGATGAGAATGGTGAGCTTGTAGATAATCAAGACTTTATAATTAAGCCAGAGGGATTTGATATTCCTTATTCTGTAGTGAAAATACATGGGATAACTACAGAAATAGCCAATGAGCAAGGACGAGATTTATCAGAAGTACTTGGGTTATTTGCAGAGGCAGTTGCAAAATGTAAATATGGTGTTGGACAGAATATTGGTTTTGATTATAGTATTGTAGGTGCCGAGTTTGTGAGGAAAGGTATTGAAAATCAATTACAAACACTCCCAAAGGTGGATACGATGATTCTTGGGACAGATTATTGTCAATTACCAGGAGGGAAAGGTGGTCAATACAAAAGTCCAAAGTTGGGTGAGCTTTACGAAAAGTTATACGGTTTCAAATTTGATGAGGCCCATAATGCGGCAGCCGATGTGAATGCCACTGCACAAGTGTTTTTTGAGATGCTCCGAATAGGGGGAATTTCTGCATCGGATTTAAATCTTGATGAGGCTATTATTAAGCATTTTAGGGATACTCACCCAGAGCCTATTAAGCCTTTTGCAGTTATTATACGAAGTCAAGTGGCATCTTTCAAGACTCATAAAAAGATAGATGTAGGTAGGGCTGAGGATATAGATTTGGGGCAGTATTTTAATTTTCATAGTCATACTATCTACTCATCTTTGCAGGGGTCGTCAAGTCTTTTGGATTTGGTAAAAAAGGCTGGTGAAAATGATTTTCCCGCTGTAGGGATTGTTGATTTGGGAAATATGATGGGGGCATTTAAGTTCGTTTCGGAAGTAGAAAAATACAATGCAGACATTAGAAAAAAAAGAGAGGAATATTTTAATAAGAAGGAAACTGCTGAAAAAGAAGGAATTGAGTTTAATGATGAGGAGCCGAAACAGAGAGAATTGATGCCGATTATTGGATGCGAATTTTACATTTCTGATCGACCAGAGCAGAAACAATTTACTAAGGACGACCCTGATAGAAGGACGAATGTTGTACTTTTGGCAAAGAATTTTCAAGGGTATAAAAATTTAGCAAAATTATCCAGTTTAGGGTATCTTAACGGCTTTTATTTTGGTGTCCCAAGGATTTCTCGCCAGATGATTGCTGATTATAAAGATGGGCTTGTTGCCTTCACGGGAGGACTCACGGGGGATATTCCTAATACAATTTTGGAGTTTGGTGAGCTACGAGGTGAGACCTTGTTTAAGTGGTGGAAGGAGACCTTCGGTGATGATTTTTATGTACAATTGCAGAATCACGAAATTGATGAAGAGGAATATATAAACGATGTTTTGCTGAAATTTGCAGATAAATATGGTGTGAAAATTATTGCTCAAAATGAAACTTATTACACCAATGAAAGTGATGCTAATATTCAGGATATTTTGTTTTGTATCAAAGATGGTGAAAAATTATCCACACCCGTGGGAAGAGGATTTGGTAAGCGAAAAGGTCTCCCTACAAAACATTATTATCTTAAAAATCAAGATGAAACGAGAAAGGCCTTTCGAAACTATTCCGATGCCTTTGAGGCGTATGACGAATTATTGTCAAAATTCGAGTATTATAAATTAAAAAGAGATGTACTATTGCCAAAATTTGATATTCCAAAGGAGTTTCAAAAAGAGGAAGATTTGAAGGATAACGGCAAACGAGGAGAAAATGAATATCTAAGATACCTTGCTTATGAGGGAGCAAAAAAAAGATATGGCGAAATTACCAATGAAATAAAGGAAAGGCTTGATTTTGAGTTGGATGTAATTGCTAATACAGGCTATCCAGGCTATTTCTTAATTGTGCAGGATTTTTGTAATGAAGCCCGAAAAATGGGTGTTTGGGTAGGGCCAGGGCGTGGTTCAGCAGCAGGTTCGGCAGTAGCTTATTGTATAGGAATCACTAATATAGACCCTATAAAATACGACCTCCTTTTTGAGAGATTCTTGAATCCAGAGAGGATTTCAATGCCCGATATTGATATAGATTTTGATGATGAGGGACGAGATAAAATTATTAAATGGGTTATTGAAAAATATGGAAAAATGAATGTCGCTCAGATTATTACTTACTCTGTATTAGGGGGTAAATCGGCAATAAAAGATGCTGGGCGTGTATTGGAAATGTCTATTTCCGAAACGAACAATATAGCAAAACTGATACCCAATGTACCAGGTATGAATATCGCTAAGGCATTCTCTAAGTATGAGAAATTAGCCGATGCTGATAAAAAAATGGTGGATGAAATGAAAACTATCTTGGAGGACGAAAGTGATGCACGATATTCTGTATTATCGTCTGCAAAAAAAATGGAGGGGTGTATCAGGAATACAGGAATCCATGCTTGTGGGGTAATCATCACGCCAGAGGATATTTCTAATTTGGTACCTATCACTACGGCGGCTAAGGACTCTGATATTTTGGTTTCTCAGTTTGATAACTCCGTTGCTGAAAGTGCAGGACTTTTGAAGATGGACTTCTTAGGACTGAGGACTTTAACTATTATAAAACATGCCATAAAACTAATTAAACAAAAACATGGAATAGATATCAATCCTGATGAAATACCATTAGATGATGCTAAAACTTATCAACTCTTCCAAGAGGGGAGAACGATAGGAATTTTTCAATATGAAAGTGCTGGTATGCAGAAGTATATGAGGGAGTTGAAACCAACTGTATTTGCTGACCTTATTGCGATGAATGCCTTATATCGACCAGGGCCAATAAAATATATCCCAAACTTTATTAATCGTAAGCACGGGAAAGAAGAAATTATTTATGACCTTCCAGAAACAGAAGAGTATCTAAAAGAGACCTATGGAATTACCGTCTATCAAGAGCAGGTAATGCTTTTATCTCAAAAATTGGCAAATTTCACCAAAGGCGAAGCCGATACACTGAGAAAGGCTATGGGGAAAAAACAAATTGATGTATTGAACAAAATGTACCCAAAATTCATCGAAGGAGGGAAAAAGAATAATTTAAATGAGGAAAAATTAGAAAAAATATGGAACGATTGGAAGGCCTTTGCTGAGTACGCTTTCAATAAATCGCACTCCACTTGTTACGCCTATATTGCCTACCAAACAGCTTATCTAAAAGCCAATTACCCAGCTGAATATATGGCGAGTGTAATGAGTAATAACCTAAATAATACTAAGCAGATAACGGCTTTTATGGAGGATTGCAAGAGTATGGGAGTAGATGTTTTGGGACCTGATATTAATGAAAGTCAGTATGAATTTTCCGTGAATGAAAAAGGACAAATACGCTTCGGATTAGGTGCAATAAAAGGTATTGGTGAAGGACCTTCTGGGGCTATTGTAGAGGCTCGTAAAGATAGAAAATATGAGAATATTTACGACTTTTTTGAGAGAGTGTCTCACTCTAAAATTAACAAAAGAGTAGTAGAGAGTCTTGTAGTTGCGGGGGCTTTTGATGAGACTGACAGCTACCACAGAGCCCAATATTTTGAGCAAGATACTGCCCATCGTACCAATATTGAAAAATTATTAAAGTACGGAAATGCTTTCCAAGAGAATAAAAACTCTGTGGAACGCTCCTTGTTTGCAGATTTTGCTGATGAAATAAAAATAGAACAACCGAAGATAAATCCATCGCAAGAGTGGAGCCAAATGCATAAACTTAAACTAGAGAAAGAAAGTATAGGATTTTATATTTCTGCTCATCCGCTAGATGTATTTAAATATCAATATTTATTCCTAAAAGGAGATTTTAGCAGAAGGGAGATTTTAGCAGAAATGAATACTGAATCCCCAGAATTTGATACCAATCTACCAAATTTTGTAGAAGATATAGAGGATGAATCTTTAGCGGAAAATACCTCTGATACCGAGGAAGAATTGGCAGAACCAACACAACATATTGCCCCAAAAGGACAATTTAATTATCTTTCGCTTGATATTGTGAATTCTTTTCGAGATGTATTGAAAGAGCAAGGTGACAGCAAACTAAAAACAGAGTATATCGTGGCAGGGATGATTACAAATTATGAAATAATGGATAGTACAAGGTTACCAGGGGAGAAAACAGCCACAATTACTTTGGAAGATTATTTCGGAAGTGCAACCTTCAAACTATGGGAAAATAATTATATGAAATGCAAGGATAAAATTGACATCCATCGATTCGTAATCATTAAAATAAGATATTATAAGTCTAAAAAAGATGGAAGTATTGGTGTAGGTGTAGAGGATTTCATAGATTTAAAACATGCCTTTGAAAGGTATGCTACTCATATTAACCTCATTATGGAACTTAATGATATTGGTAAAAATGATATAGATTTCATAAAAACATTAGTAGAGCAAAATAAGGGAGATAAGAAGTTGAAAATCTACCTAACACATCAAGAGAATGCTCCACAGGAATTCCTATCTAATTGTAATATCCAAATAAATAGCGAGATGATAGAAATGTTTTTGAATAATAATTATAAAGTATTCTTAAATTAGCCTTTAATAAAATTAAATATAGGCTATTATAAATTATTAACTTTGTCTCAATTAAATTATTTGTATGACAACAGAAAGTATCTTTACTCCATTCACTGAGGAAGACCTCCTTCCGCAGGAAGAAAAATTAGAAATCGTAAGGAAACATCAAAATATAAGTATCGGAATACCGAAAGAAACTTGCCTTGACGAAAAACGAACTTGTATCACCCCAGATGCTGTGCAGGTATTGGTAGCAAATGGCCACTCTATATTTATAGAAGAGGGAGCAGGTTTGGGTGCTTTTTTCACTGATTTGCAATATGCTGAGGTCGGAGCAACCATCGTGAAAACTCCGCAAGAGGCATTTCAGCAGGATTTGGTATTAAAGATTAATCCGCCCACTCGTGAGGAAATTCAATATCTAAAGCCGTATTCTTATCTCATCTCAGCCTTGCAGATTAACCTAAGAGATGCGGACTATTTCCAAAGTCTTAGTGAGAAAAAAATCAATGCTATAGCCTTTGAATTTATCCTTGATGAATACAAACAACTTGACCTCGTCCGTCTCATTGGGGAGATTGCAGGAACAGCATCGGTGCTATATGCCTCGGAACTACTTTCCCAATCTAATGGACTGATGCTCGGCGGTATTACTGGAGTTCGTCCAGCCGAGGTAGTGATAGTAGGTGCAGGAATTGTAGGAGAATTTGCTACAAAAGCTGCCATTGGTTTAGGTGCAAGTGTTCGAGTTTTTGATAACTCACTTTCTAAACTTCGTAGATTGCATACAATGGTGGATAGCAGGGTGCCAACTTCAATGATAGACCCGAAAGAACTCACAAAAGCACTCCGACGAGCGGATGTCGTAATCGGTGCTTTGCCAAGATTAGATACTCAACCAATCGTAACAGAGGAAATGGTGAGGTTAATGAAAAAGGGAAGTATAATCATTGATGTAACAATAGACAACGGAAAAGTATTTGAAACTTCTGAGCCGACGAATCTCCAACAACCCTACTTTATTAAGCATGGCGTGGTGCATTGTGGGCTTCCTAATCTCACCTCACGAATGCCACGGACCACTACAAAAGCAATCTCTAACTTCTTTTTAAGCTACATTTTAAATTATGACCAAGAAGGAGGGTTGGAAAATATCCTACTGAAAAATAATGAAATGAAACAGTCATTCTATATGTATAAAGGGCGACATACCAAAAAAACTATCTGTGATAAATTCGGGCTGGTTTATCACGATATTAATCTATTATTATTCTAAAAAACAATGAGAAGATTAAAATTTTATCTAATAGGATTCGTGCCTGGAATATTATTTCTCCTACTAATACTCAATAAAAAAGGTGTGGGATGTAGCGGATACCTGCCCAATAGCCGTGTGATAGCCGAAACTCTGAGTAAAAAATTTGTCTATTCTAATGATTTTCAAATAAAAATGAAAGAGTTGAACATTGATGAAAAATATCTACGAGATAGCATTATCACTGATGGAGAAATAAATTTTGAACAAAGTAAGGCTCAAAAAGACCCTTGTCCAGAGTATCTATTACAATCTAAGAAATATCAAATTTATTTCAAAAAATGTAAGAAAGAAGTAGAATTTATAAAAATAAATAATAATGAAAAATAGAGTTTCTGAACTATTCGGTATAAAATATCCTATCATACAAGGGGGGATGGTGTGGCACTCCGGCTGGGAATTAGCAGCTGCGGTATCTAATAATGGTGGTCTAGGACTGCTAGCGGCTGGGAGTATGTATCCTGAAGAATTACGAGAAAATATCCAACGATGCAAAAATGCTACCGACAAACCTTTTGGAGTGAATATTCCATTGCTTTTTGCTAAAGTGGAGGAGACCATTAATGTGATTCTTGAAGAAAATGTTCCTATTGTATTCACCTCTGCGGGTAATCCGAAAACTTATACAAAATCCCTACAAAATGAAGGTATAAAAGTGGCTCATATCGTATCTTCTACTAAGTTTGCCATAAAATGCGAAGAAGCAGGTGTGGATGCTATCGTAGCAGAGGGCTTTGAGGCTGGTGGCCACAATGGGAGAGATGAGACTACTACGCTGTGTCTTATTCCTAATGTTAAAAAACATATCTCTAAACCACTCTTGGCAGCAGGTGGAATTGCTCTTGGTTCGCAGATGAGGGCTGTGATGTGTTTAGGTGCTGAGGGGGTTCAGATAGGCTCGCGTTTTGCTGCTACAAAAGAAGCCTACGCCCACGAACTTTGGAAAGAAAAAATAACTCAACTTCAAGAAGGTGATACTTTATTGACATTGAAAGAATTAGCCCCTACGAGGTTAGTTAGAAATGATTTTTTCTATCAAATAGAAAAGTTATACCAAAATGGTAGAAATCCGCAAGAGTTAGATGCTCTCTTGGGGAAAGGAAGAGCTAAAAAAGGTATGTTGGAAGGAAACCTTGATGAGGGGGAATTGGAAATTGGACAAGTGTCAGCACTCATTGACGAGGTTCTTTCTGTATCGAAAGTTTTTGAAAATCTTTTGGCAGAGTTTGAGGCCTCAAAAGAAATTTATTTTTAGAATAATCTTTTGTAAGAGGATGTTTTTTTAAAATCTTTTTGGCAGACAGTGATTTTTTATTAATTTTACTCCGAAAAATGAAATTATATGAAAAAAACACTCGTCTTATTACTCACAGCATTGAGTATAGGCTCTTCAGCACAGGTAATAATTTCTGGTAAAGTGTTGAATAACAGAAATAAACCATTAGAAGGTGTTAATGTTTTTTTAAAAGGGACGATAGATGGCTCTACCACCGATGAAAATGGCGTTTTTTCTTTTGAGACGGAACAAAATGGAGAAACTATCCTTCTGATGAAACATATACAGATGGAGGATTTGCAAGTGTCTATTAACCTGAAAAAGGAAAATAAAAATTTGATTTACAAGATGATACCCCTCCGTTCCGAGATAGAGGAAGTTGTAATCACTGCGGGAAATTTTAGTGCTGGTGATAAGAAAAAAGCAACCGTAATGACTACAATGGATGTGGATACTACTGCTGGAACCGACGGTGATATTACAGGGACCCTACGAACTTTGCCTGGAACACAGCAAATCGGTGAAAATGGAGGATTATTCGTCCGTGGAGGTAGTGGTGATGAAGCAAAAATAACGATTGATGGATTAGATATACCGAATCCTTTCTATGCAGGAGTGCCAGATGTAGCTCAGCGGAATAGATTTTCACCACATTTATTTAAGGGTATCGTGTTTAATACAGGAGGGTATTCTTCTGAGTATGGAGGTGCTTTGTCGTCAATTTTAAATTTAGAAACAAAAGACCACCCCAGTAAGCCCTCTTCCGTAGTGGCTTTAATTCCTTATGGAGGGCAGTTTGGTAAGGATTTTTTAGGAAAAAATGAAGATATATCAGGCGGATTTGATGTCGGATACTTCAATTTTCAGCCATATTATACTCTCATTCCTCAAAATGTAGAATGGTTAAAAGCACCTGAAAGTATAATGCTATCTGGAACTTTCCGAAAGGATACTGAAGGTAAAGGAATGCTAAAATGGTATGGCTATGGTAATGCCCAACGACAGGCTATCAACCAACCAAATGTAGAAGAATATGGTAAAAAATATCCTTTTGATAGTAAAAATATCAATGCTGTATCGGTGCTTACCTACACGAGAAATATTTTTGATAAGTGGAAATTATATGCTGGCTATGGTTATAATCTTAACCAAGATCAAATTATACAATATTCTGGAAATCATAGAGAAACTACAGAACAGCATCAGTTCCGAGTGAGTCTTGCGGGAAATATTTTCCCATGGTTGAAATTCTATACAGGAACAGAAAATTATTTGTTCAGATTAGGTAAAAAAGATTTGAATAATTATAAAACGAACATTTGGAAAAATGTATCTACGGCAGTTTGGGCAGAAACAGATATTCAGTTAGGTAGAAAATTAATTCTAAGACCGGGAGTTCGTATTGATTATAATCAAAATATAGATAAATATACTCTCCAGAAGAGGTTTTCATTAGCATATAAAACTGGGAGATATCACCAACTTAATCTCTCCACAGGAGAATATTCTCAACAGCCGAATGCTATAGATTATTTAAAAAATAAATATTTGGGCTATATTAAGGCAAATCATTATATCGCTAATTTTCAGTATATTAATAAGAAAAAAATCTTCCGTTTAGAGGCTTATTATAAAGATTATAAAAATCTATTAAATATCAATCAACCAACCCAAATGATGGACAATAGAGGTTTCGGATATGCTCGTGGGATTGATATTTTTTGGCGAGATTCCAAGACTTTTCGAGGTTTTGATTATTGGCTCTCCTATACCTATCTCGATACGAAAAGGAAATATCTTAACTACCCAACGGAGGTTATGCCTTCTTTTGCAACTCCACATACGGGGCATATTGTTTTGAAATATTTCTTTGAGAGAATAGGCCTTTTTGTCGGTGGTTCATATTCTATAGCTAGTGGTAGGCCGTATTATAATCCTAATAATCCTGAGTTTATGGGAGATAGAACACCGGCTTATCAAAATGCAAATTTTAATATTGCGTTGTTGAGAAAATGGAAGAAAACCTTTAATACTTTTGTTTTTGCAATAAATAATATAGGTGGTAATCAGCAAATTTTTAATTATAGATATTCTCAAAATGGTGGCTACCAAATGCCTATCACATTGCCTTACAAACGTTCTATAATGTTAGGGTGGTTCATTAGCATTGGAGAGGATAGGTCGAGTGAGGTCTTAGAGCAGTTGCCTTAAAGTTTCGTTAAAATAACAATTTTAAGGTAATTTACGAAAAGACTTATTCTATCAGAATAAAAAAAATTGTATTTTTGCCCAATGTTTAGCAAAATTATATATTTATCAATTGGTCTTTCATTCGTTGGTTGTACTCAGCAGACGCTACCTAAACCCTATGGAGAACTTCGATTAGAGTATCCAGAGCCTCATTATAGGCGTTTTGAGAGTCCTTGCGGTTATCAGTTTGAGTATTCTGATTTCGCAAGAGTAGAGCCTGCAAAGGGTGTATGTTGGTATTATATTAACTATCCAAAGATGAAGGCAAAGGTTTTTCTAACCTATTTCCCGATAAAAAAAGATTTTGATTTGCATATCAAAGAAGCTGAAAAAATGGTCTATGAGCATACAATAAAGGCTTCGGCAATCGAGACTAAAAGTTTTGAGTATCCTGAAAAACGAGTTTTCGGAAATTTTTATGAATTGAAGGGCTACTCGGCATCTAATATTCAGTTTTATGTAACCGATAGCACGCGACATTTCGTAACGGCAAATTTATATTTCAATACTCGTCCGAAGCCTGATTCTCTCGCTCCTGCTATAGATTATATTAAAAGAGATATGATAAGGATGCTGGATACTTTCCAATGGAAAGATAAAGAATTAAAAAATAAAAAATAACATATAAATAATGAAATTGTTAGTTGTAGGGTCTATGGCCTATGATGCTATTGAGACTCCGTTTGGCAAAACAGATAAGATTTTGGGAGGGGCAGCCACTTATATCGGGATTTCGGCATCAGTTTTGGGTTCCGAGACAGCATTGGTGTCTGTCGTGGGAGGAGATTTTCGTCAAGATTATTTAGATATGCTTACCAAAAGAAATATCAATATAGATGGTGTAGAGGTGAAAGAAGATGGCAAGTCTTTCTTTTGGAGTGGGAAGTATCATAATGACCTTAATAGCCGAGATACTCTTATTACAGAGGTGAATGTATTAGCGGAATTTGAACCAAAAGTACCCGAACATTCGAAAAATGCAGAGATACTTCTTTTGGGAAATCTGGCTCCGAGTGTACAACTTTCTGTTCTGGAACAAATGAAAATACGACCAAAATTAGTAGTTCTTGATACAATGAATTTTTGGATGGATACCGCTTGGGACGAACTGATGCAAGTGATAGCTCATACCGATGTTATTACGATTAATGACGATGAAGCAAGACAACTTTCTAAGGAATATTCTTTGGTGAGAGCAGCCCAAAAAATCCACGAAATGGGACCTAAGTATGTTATTATCAAGAAAGGAGAACACGGAGCTTTATTGTTCTATAAGGGAGAAATTTTTGCAGTTCCTGCACTTCCTTTAGAGGAGGTTTTTGACCCTACGGGAGCAGGAGATACCTTTGCAGGAGGATTCGTGGCATATCTCGCAAAGACTGGTGATTTGAGTTTTGAAAATATGAAATCAGCAATTATTATCGGTTCAGCGATGGCATCTTTCACGGTGGAAAAATTCGGAACAGAGAGATTAGAGGAAATCAATAAGAAGAATTTGACAGAAAGAATCAATGAATTTAAAAAATTAACATCGTTTGATGTTTATTTATAAAATAATCAATGAAAATTTATTTTCTTATTAAATAATAAAAAAATGATAAAAAAAATAAGAATATTATCTTTATTAGTTGCTATTTTCGTAGGTAGCCATATATCAGCACAACTCAAAAAAGGAGTCTTAGTTGATGGCATAACAGCCGTAATAGGCAATGAAATTGTCTTAGAATCGGATATAGATGAGCAAATGAACTATGCCAAGCAACAAGGAATAAAGGTGGATAATAAGTGTGAGTTTTTGGGAAATTTGGTGAGTAATAAACTTATTATTTACCAAGCTAAAAAGGATACCCTTATTAATATTAGAAAAGAAGCTATTGAACAGCAAGTTGAGGGAAAATATTCCGAAATCTTGTCCCAATTTCCAGATGAAAAAACGATGGTGAAAATGTATGGTTTCCGTACGCCCTACGAGATGAAAAATGCTATCAAAAAAATTGATACGGATAACCAATATCGCCAGGAAAAGTATGGACGAATTGTAGCGGGAATAGATATCACTCCGAATGAAGTTACCGACTTTTATAATATGTATAAGTTTGAACTTCCAGAGGTGAAAGATGAAGTGAGATTAGCAAGAATAATGATTTATCCAAAATTGAAAGATTCTCATAAACAAGAAATTATAGATAAATTAAAAAAGATAAAAAAACAGATTGAAGGAGGAGAGAGTTTTGAAAAAATGGCGACAATCTACTCCGAAGACCCAGGCTCAGCCTCAAAAGGAGGGCTGTACAAGAATATTGCAAAAGGCCAGATGGTGAAGAGTTTTGAGGCAACGGCACTCAATTTGCAGGAAGGAGAAATATCTGACCCCATAGAGTCTGAGTTTGGTTATCACATCATTCAATTAGTGAAAAAATCAGGGAAAAATTACGATGCAAGGCATATCCTAATATCTGCAGAACCTACACGAGAGGAAATTGCTGAAGCAAAAAAAGAATTAGATAGCATACGAACCTTGATAAAAGATGGAAAAATGACTTTCAAGGAGGCGAGTTTTAGATTTTCTGATGATAAATCTACGAAATTTAATTCAGGGATAATAACCATTCAGGGAGAAGATAGATTGGAGAAATACGACCTCCCAGCCACCCTCGGCTATCAAATTGCGGGACTGAATAAAGGCGATATGACAGATGTTTTTGAAGATGAAAATAATAAAAGAAAAACCCTAAATATTGTATTAATAAATGATATAATACCTGCCCATCAGTTGGATATTAATACCGATTACGAGAGGATTAAAACAATGGCCCTCAATAAAAAACAGAGTGAAGTGGTAGATAAATGGGTGAAGGAACAATTGCCAAATGTTTTTATGTCCATTAACAAGAGATATAAAGATTGCGACTTGGCAGATTGGCAGAAAAAAGCTATTGAAAAATAAAAACCATAAAACTCCTACTCGGGAGTTTTATTTTTAATACAATTTATTTATGAAGAAAGAAATTAATATCTCATATGAGCAACTAACCTATGAGCAATTAACTGCGGAAGAACAAAAACTCTATCAAGAGGCTTTGGTAGTTCGTGAGAAGGCGTATGCTCCATATTCTAATTATTTGGTGGGCTGTGCCTTGATGCTGGAAAGTGGCAAAATAGTAACAGGAAACAATCAAGAAAACGCAGCGTATCCATCAGGCTTGTGTGCTGAGCGGACAGCTATTTATTGGGCGTCAGCAAATCATCATGAGGAGAAAATTACCAAGATATTCGTCATCGGAGCTCCAAAAGATACCGAAAACGCACCGCCTACGCCACCTTGTGGCTCGTGCAGACAATCAATTTTAGAATACGAATTTTTGCAAAAAACACCGATAGAGGTTTATTTTACCTCTGTGGGTGGAGTTATCATCAAGGTGAGGGCTATCAAGGATTTGTTGCCGTTTTCGTTTGATTCCACATTTTTATAAAATATAGATAGATTTTGAAAGGATTTTTTAACATTGACATTAAATACTATAATATATGTTTTCACGAATTGCAGTCCATAGGATTGGTAATAAAATCAATAATGAGGAACTTGTTTTATCCCGAGAAGTATTGGAAATATCTGATGAGATGAAAGAAATTTTGTCGGAATATTTTTTGAAGCAATTTAAATCAGAGGAGCAATTCCATTTTTATAGTGATACCTATTTATCTGAAAATGTAGTATATACATCTGTTTCTAATATTTTTGAAAATCCAGAAAATCTTTTTCAAGAGAGCGAAAATCTTGCGAAACATCTCTATGATATTTGCGAAAATCCACGAGTGCAGGGAGGGGAATTATTTGTAGTGTTTTTTGAAGGAGAGTTATCCGATACCTTTGGAAAGATTGAGCAGGTTGGTATTTTTAAGACGGAGAGACGTGAACCATTTTTGAAGATATATTCTGATAATGAGGTTTTTAGTATAGATAAAGATTTTGGTATTGGATTATCAAAATTGGATAAGGGAGCATTAATATATAATTCTGATAAGGAAAATGGTTTTGCGGTATCGGTAGTAGATAATAATAAAAATGGAGATTATTATTATTGGATAGAGGATTTCTTGAAGGTAAAACAGCGTGAAGATAACTATTTCCAAACTCAAGAGACTTTGAATATTTATAAAAATTTCATAGTTAATGAGGCTCCTAAAGAGTTTGAAATTTCTAAGGCTGACCAAGCTGATTTATTGAATAAATCAATTAATTTCTTCAAAGAAAAAAATCAATTCAATTTTGATGAATTTACCAATGAAGTATTGCAAGACGAGGGATTAATAGAGAGTTTTGCTAATTATAAAACTGACTACGAGCAAGATATACAAGTATCTATTTCTGAGGATTTCCCAATCAATGAATCTGCCGTGAAGAAGCAGAGTAGAGGTTTCAAAAGTATTATAAAGTTAGATAAAAATTTCCATATCTATATACACGGAGATAGGAAAATGATAGAGCAAGGAGAAGAAGAGGGTAGAGGAAAATATTATAAGCTCTACTACAATGATGAGAAATAAAATAGAGTCGCTAACCTATAAGTTAGCGACTCTATTTTTGAGTTATTTTTTTAGATATAAATCAAAATAATCTGTGATTTTTTGCATCAGATGCACTCTGTCTTTTCCTAAAACATTATGTTTGTGGTTAGGATATACGAAATAATCTACCTGTACGCCTTGGTCAATAGATTTTGTGATGAACTTCATAGATTGTTGCCATACCACCACATCGTCATCCGTTCCGTGAATCATTAATAATTTACCTTTTAGGTTGGATACTTTGTCTAATAAGTTGGCTTGTTTGTATCCCTCCGGATTCAGTTGTGGTGATTGCATATATCTTTCGGTATACATTATTTCGTACATATTCCAATCGATTACGGGACCTCCTGCTACTCCTACTTTGAATATTTCTGGATATTTCAGCATTAGGCTAGTCGTCATAAAACCACCGAAACTCCATCCGTGTACGCCCATTCTTTCAGCATCTACGAAAGGTAGAGATTTTAGATACTCTACTCCTTTTAGTTGGTCTTTCATTTCTGTTTCGCCTAAGTTTTTATATACGGCTTGTTCAAATTTTAGACCTCTGTTGGAGGAACCTCGCCCATCCATAGAGAATACAATATATCCATTTTGAGTAAGGTAATCGTACCACAGATTTTCGGATTTTGGGAAGGTGTTATTAATGAGCTGGGCATGTGGTCCATTGTATAGATATACGATAACGGGGTATTTTTTAGTTGTATCCATATTTTTTGGGAGCATCAGTTTCCCATAGAGTGGCGTACCATCATCTGCTTTTAAGGTAACATTTCTGACCTCCGATAGTGCAAAATTTTCCAGAGTATTTTTTGCTGATAATAGGTTTTCTTGGGTTGATTTTTCTGTTTGGATAATATTAATTTTTCTCGGTACATCGCCACTATTGAAGGTATCTAATAGATATTCTCCATTTTCGGAAAGTAACCCCAAGTGAGTGCCTGCTTCCTTGTCTAATCTATGTATCTTCCCAGAAAGCCAATTCACCTTATAGAGATTCCTTTCCAAAGGACTTTCCATTGTAGAAGTGAAGAAAATTTCTTTTTTCTTAGCATTAAAACCTAAAAAATTTGTTACCAACCAATCTCCTTTTGTGATTTGTCTTACTAATCCCTTATCTATATTATAATGAAATAGATGATTAAAACCTGTTCTCTGGCTTTGCCAAATAAAATCTTTATCTGAATTTGGTAAAAATACGATGCCATGCTCGGGTTCTACATATTTATCGGATTTTTCCTCAAAGATTGTTTTCACGAAAGTACCATTTTCGGCATTGTACATATTAAATTGTAGATGATTTTGCCTTCTATTGAGTTGTCCAATGAAGATATTTTTGGAGTTTGGTCTCCACGAAATGGCTGTTAGATATTGCTCTTTGTCGCCAGCGGTGTTTATATAGGTTGTTTTGCCTGTTTCTAAATCATATACAGCCAGAACAACCTGATGAGAGGCCTGTCCTGCCATTGGGTATTTTATATTGTGGTTTTGTGCCGGATTTTCGCTCCAATTTATTATAGGATAGTCTTTCACCATTGTTTGATTCATCTTATAGAAAGCAATTTTTGTTTTGTCTGGTGAGACGAATATTCCTTTATTGATACCGAATTCTTGCCTATGCACGGACTGCCCAGAGATGATGTTTTCATCTTCTTCGTTTGTTATGGCTTTTTGTCCTTGGCTATTGGTGTAGTAAAGGTTATTTTTTAAGGTATATATGATGAGGTCTTTCTCCCAAACGATTTCTGTGTTTTCTGCATCTTCTGGGATTTTTAGCCATTCATTTACCACCCATTTATTGTCTTTTTTTAGAATTTTGTAGTATTGATTATCATAGTTAAAATATCCAGATTGAGTATCTATAAAGTTTATTTTTGGTAGAAAATTACTTGGGAAAATTTTGCCGAGGTCTTTGTAAAGAGAAAGAAATTTTTCTGTTTTACCTGTTTTGGCATCAGTAATATGGTATTGACCATTGGAATAATAGGATAGTGAATTACTATTTTTTAGCCAAGTAGGATACCAGTAGTTTTCTACTCTTAGGTTAGTGTATAGCCCCATTATGGCTTCTTGCATTGTTAGTTTTTGGTTCTGAGCAAAAAAAAGATTTCCTGTAAAAACCAAAGAAAGTGCAATTTTGTATATTTTCATATCTTAATTTTTATATGTAGAGACAAATATAATGATTTTTTTTGAAAAGTTTATAAAAATCGATATATTTAGTTTTAGATATTTTGTTGAAGTATAAATAGTTGAAAAATCGTCGCGGAAAGAATTATTTTTATTACCTTTGTTCTGTATGTCTATATTAGCAAGAAAAAAGGAGAAATATGATATTCTCTTTAAAAGATATTTTTCGGAGCATAACGAGCAGATTGATTTGTTGCCTCTTATCCACTTGGTACGAAGTTTCCGAGCAGAGGCAGATTTTTCCGTTGTGGTGGATTTTCTTGAACAAAATAGAGAAATTGCCCAGCATTTTAGTCAGTATTTGAAGAATATTTTTCGTGATAAAGTCTTCTATCATTCACTCACAGAGGCAAATATCCTTTCTGAAAATACTTTTTTTCTCGAACTGAAGAAGAGAATCATCAATACCGTGCTTCCTGCCGTAGCCGAGCCTAACACCGTGTGGTATGTGGTGGATAATGTATTTGTGAATATCCACGCAGATTTTAGATATTTTAAAAATATCCCTAAGCCGATCATCAAAATTTTTTTTGAAATATTAGAAATTGATGATATTATTACCAATCAATCAGTGAAAATGGATTTAATATATTCTCTGAATGTTTTGGCGTTGAGGGTGATAGGAAATGCGATGGAGGTAGATGTCCTACGGATGGTGCCAGAATATCAAAAATTAGAGAATCCTTTTATTGCTTTGCAAAATGAGTTGGATACCCTCATTGTGGAGTATAAAAAGAATTTGAGCCTAGAACTGCATTCTAAAGATGAGTTGTATAAACAAATCAATATATATTTAAAACAATGCTTAGAGTTTGTTAATAAAGCCTTTAAAAATTCTGCTAAATATGGTATATCGGGTAAAACTAATCAATCTCTACTGAAAATACAACAACAACTTCACAGAATGAAGGATATACTCTCCTTAATGGTGATAGACCACCAAGAGGATATAGTTAATAATTCTATTCGGTTGGTTACTAATATCTTAGAGTATAAAACTCACAAAAATAATCTTATAGAGTTTGTCGATGATAGTACTCGGTTGCTTTCTCATCTTATTACCAATCATACTGCTGAGACTGGAACTCACTATATCACATATGGATTTAAGGCTTATATTAATATGTTTTGGAAGGCGAGTGGAGGAGGTATCATCGTTGGAGTTATGTGTATGCTGAAAATGTTGTATTCCTACACTTCTGGTAGCGAATTTTCTCACGCGGTGTTATATTCTATGAATTATGCAGTGGGGTTCATAGTGATATATTTGATGCATTACACTTTGGCGACAAAACAACCTGCAATGACGGCTGCTACGATGGCAAAAGCCCTATCTAGTGAGAATAATACTGAGAGTAATTATCTATCTTTTGCCTCGGTAGTTTCCAAATTATTTAGGACTCAATTTATTGCTTTTGTAGGAAATGTACTGTGGGCGTTTCCAGTATCGTTGGCAGTAGTTTATATTGCAGAGCTCGTATTTGGGCAGAATTTTGCTATTGCAAAGGCTGATAAATTTTTGAAAGAACTCAATCCATTTGAGTCAAAAGCTATCCTTCACGCGTGTCTGGCAGGTTTTTATCTCTTTATTTCGGGGATTATAGCTGGGAATGTTGCCAACTCATCCGTATTTTATAAGATACCTACTCGTATTGCCGAAAATCCACAAATTAATATGCTTTTTGGGAAGCGTTTCGCTCAGGGCCTTTCGGAATTTTACTCTAAAAATTGGGCAGGGATAGTTTCCAACTTTTGGTTCGGTATTTTCTTGGGTGCTACGGCTCCTATAGGGCATTTCTTGGGAGTGGATTTAGATATTCGGCATATTACTTTTTCTGCTGGGAATTTTGCTCTGGGGCTTTATGGCAAGGGTTTTGATGTCTCTGCATCGGTTTTTTGGATTAGCTTTATTACGATATTTATTATTGGATTTTTTAATTTTATAGTGAGTTTTGGCCTATCTATGCTTTTGGCACTCCGCTCTCGTAAGGTTACTCTTACCGAGTTTTCAAAAATTTCAAAGGTTATTTATAAATATTTTTGGAGAAATCCATTGAGATTCTTTATCCCTATTAGGTCTCAACACGATGAGAATGCTAAGGAATTTATGGAAAAAAGTATTAAATAAAATACATTTTTTGAAGCGATTTTTTTAATGAGAATGACTTTTAAATACCGATTTAAATATTAATGAGTTAAAAATATTATTTTTTTTTAATTGAAAATCAATATTTTAAAATGATTGCTAAAAAATAAATGCTATTTTTTTTGTTAATATTATAAAAAAGCATAACTTTGCAAAACAATTGGGGGAGTATTATCCTCAGTAGGAGAGATGGCAGAGTGGTCGATTGCGGCGGTCTTGAAAACCGTTGAGGGTAACACCTCCGGGGGTTCGAATCCCTCTCTCTCCGCAAGTATTAAAACTAAATCACAAGGACTTTTGAATTTCTCAAAAGTCTTTTTTTATTTCAAATCTTAAAAGTTTTCACAAAGTGATATTCTTGCTTTTTCCCTATTCAATAAAATATATTTTGAAAGCAACTACACAAATAGGCACCAATGGAAAAAACAAACTACAAATGTTCCGCTTTAATCCAGGTAAAGAACAAAAAATATTCCCACCAAATAATGCTTACGAAAAAGTAGTAGGAGCGAAACAAGTAGAAAAAACATTAAAACAACAGGTTGATTATAAAAAAGTTTCTATACAGGAGCTGAAAACTATGTATAAAAATCAGAATATTAACACTAAAAATGAAGAAATTATCATGAATGATGGTTATGTAGCAACAGCAAACTCGTTCTTTATCAATGAGAAATTAAGAACCGATACCCCCCTTTCCGACCGTGATAAAAAAATAGTAGATGCTCTAGATAATTTGATAAACACCAATAAGTTGAAAGACAATTATATATTTTATAGAAATGTAAGAAACGATTTTATAGAAGCTACTTTTGGAGTGGTATCAAGCAAGAATATTTCAGAAACCATAGATGAAATTAAGCGAACAAATATAGCATCGTATTCTGATAAAGGATTTACATCTGTATCTGCTATTAAAACAGAAAATGTATTTAAGAGCAGACCTATTCATTTAGAGATTAGAGCGAAAAAAGGAACAAAAGCTATTGTTACATCTAATTTTGAAGAGAGTGAAATTATCTTAGGAAGAAATCAAAAAATGAATCTTATCGATATTTTGGAAGAAAACGAAAAAATAAAATTTATAGTAGAAACTGATTAAGCAAAAAAGCGTGCTAAAATCTTAGGAAAACCTTCTCTCATCAAAAATTCTTTTTCTTCTGGTTGAGAAAAGTCTATTTCTTCCTTACAAGCATAAGAAATCTCAGTTACCTCGTAACCATGCCTTTTTTTAAACTCTTGGAGTTCTTCTCGAGTAAAGAATTTTGCAGATATGAATATCTTTTCAACCATAATAAAACTGATTTATTCTACAAAATTACAATAATTTTTTAAACCACAAAAAAATGCAAGAAAATAAATTCCTCACACATATTTTAACCGACATCAAGGTAAAATTAGAGGCTGAGTTTAAGGAAAATTTCACTCGTAAAGCCTTTTTTAATGAAAAATGGAAAAATACTCCTTATATTTTTTAACATGCTTTCGCCCTACAAAATTAATGAAAATAATATGATGGTGAGTAATTGAAAAATAATGTGTATATTTGACCACAAATTACAACTTTATGAAAAATATCATATTAGGAGTATTCGTGGCGGTGTTGCTCGTATCTTGTAGTCAAGAAAAATCGGATATAGCATTACAAACGGAGGCAGATATAGTTCTGAAACCCTATCCGGCAGCTTCTATTGAGGTGAAAGATGCGGTAGGTGTCGTTAAGGGAGTATTTTCCTCTATTGAAGAGAGAAAGGAAACTCTAAAAGAGCTACACGAAATAAAAGGTTTTGAGAAAGTGATAGATTCTACAAAAATAGGTTCCGAACCGATTGCTTTGGCCGATGGGGTATCTCAAGAGACACAACAAAAGGTTTTGGATATTGTGAAGGATTTTCCATCTGTAAAAGTAGATGTAGTAGATGGTGTCATAACCCTCACAGGGAATGTTTCCTCTACACAAGCTAATAGAATAAAAACCTATATTGGAGATCTAGGGATAGAAAAAGTAAATTATAACTATACAATAAAATAACTCATAAAAATTTGTTAAAACTTTTTGTAGGTAACAAAAAAATAATTACCTTTGTAACTGATTATTAACAAATAAAATTTTAGTACAATGAAAAAATTAATGTCGCTAATGATATTAGCATTCGGTATGGCAGTAGCAAATGCACAAGAAAATCCAACACAAGATTCTAAAAAAGCAGAGTGTTGCAAAACAGATAAAGAAGGTGAAAAAGCACACTGTTGCAAGGAAGACGAAAAAGGAGCAAAAAAAGAGTGTTGCAAAGAAGAAAAAAAAGTTTCTAAAAAATGTTGTAAAGAAGGTAAAAAAGCTAAGAAAGCTAAAAAATCTTGTTGCTCAGAAGAAAATGCAAAATAATAAATTTAAATAAATTTTGCTAATTAGCCTAAAAAAAACCAAGTGGGAGAGTTCCTAACTTGGTTTTTTTAACAAAAAATCATAATATAAATCCTTAAAAAATATAATTTGAAACTTTGTATTGCCGAAAAACCCAGTGTTGCCCGAGATATCGCTAAAATATTGGGAGCTAATACCACCAAAAAAGGATATTTGGAGGGGAATGGCTATTGGGTTACTTGGACTTTTGGACATCTATGTACCTTGAAAGAACCTCATGATTACTCGATGAGCCTCAAAACTTGGAATTTATTTAGTCTACCAATTATTCCTGAAAATTTTGGGATAAAATTAATTGATAATGAGGGAGTTCATACGCAGTTTAAAGTTATTGAACAATTGGTAAAAGACTGCGAAGAGGTGATAAATTGTGGAGATGCTGGACAAGAGGGAGAGCTTATCCAAAGATGGGTGCTACAAAAAGCAAAATGTAATAAACCCGTGAAGCGTCTATGGATTTCTTCACTTACGGAAGATGCTATAAAAGAGGGTTTTAGTAATCTTAAATCCGAAAAGCAATATAGAAATTTATATCAAGCAGGAAACGCAAGGGCAATTGGAGATTGGCTGTTAGGGATAAATGCGACAAGGCTTTTTACAAAAAAATTTGGTGGTGGAAAGGTAGTTTTATCCATTGGCAGGGTGCAGACACCTACTTTGGCAATTCTCGTGCAGAGACAAAAGGAGATAGATTCATTCAAAGTGGAGGACTATTGGGAATTGAAAACACAATATCGAGAGGTAGTTTTCAATGCAGATATAGACCGATTGAAATCCAAAGATAGAGCCGAAAAAGGCTTGGAATACCTAAAACAAAAAGAATTTGAGATTGTTAATTTTGAGATAAAAGAAGGGAAAGAGAAAAATCCGAGATTGTTTGACCTCACTTCTTTACAAGTAGAAGCCAATAAAAAATTTGGATTTTCAGCAGAGCAAACCCTTAACCTTATCCAAAGTCTTTATGAGAAAAAATATACAACATACCCGAGGGTAGATACGACCTATCTATCTGAAAATATGTATTCTAAAATTCTATCAATTTTGAAATCAATGGTAATATATAGCGAACTGATAGCACCAATTTTAGAAAAACCAATCCCAAAATCAAAATCTGTTTTTGATGATACGAAAGTTACCGACCACCACGCCATTATTCCTACCGAAATATCGCCTACACAGACACTTCCAAGAGACGAAAAACTTATTTATGACCTCGTGGCAAGGCGTTTTATTGCTGTTTTCTATCCTGAATGCAAAATTTCGAACACCTTAGTAGAGGGCAAAGTGGGCGAAATTCCGTTTAAGGCAACAGGAAAACAAATATTGGATATGGGTTGGCAGATGGTCTATGCCAAAGATAAAAAGGAAAAAAAAGAAAAAGAAGACGAACAACAAATGCCAGAATTTGTTGTCGGAGAAAAGGGGAATCACCAGCCATTTATCCACCAAGGGAAGACCACGCCACCTAAATACTATACCGAGGCAACTCTACTTCGAGCAATGGAAACAGCAGGACGACAAGTGGAAGATGAAGAACTTCGTGAGGCTCTGAAAACCAATGGTATAGGTAGACCATCAACACGAGCTAATATTATCGAAACATTATTCAAACGGAAATATATTGAGAGACGAAAAAAGAATATTATTGCCACACAGACGGGGATTGATTTGATAGACACTATTGAAGATGAGCTACTTAAAAGCCCAGAGTTAACAGGTGAATGGGAATTTAAACTTCGAAAAATAGAAAAGGGAGAGTATGAATCCACTAAATTTAAGTCAGAATTAATTGAGATGGTAACGGCTCTCGTTAAAAAAGTAGTTTATAGTAAGGGTAAAATTATTGGTATCCAAGAAGATGTAGTCAAAAGTAAGGAAAAAGAAAAAGCCATATCAAGTATAGAAAATTATCATTGTCCAAAGTGTAAATCACCCTTAATAAAGGGTAAAACGGCATATGGTTGTTCGGATTATAATCAGTGTGATTTCAAAATTCCATTTGTGTTATTTGGTAAGAAATTAACTGATAAACAAGTATTTGATTTGACGCAAAAGGGAAAAACAAATAAGATAAAAGGTTTCAGTGAGAATGAATTTAATCTCTCTGAAGGGTATCTTTGCCTTGATGAAAATAAAGAAGTAATATTAGTGGATAAGTTAAAAAAAATTACTCAGAATGAAGGTCTTCTGCCCCTTTAATCTCTGTCGAAACTTCTCCAAGCCACCCCGCAATTTGATGAATGCCAGTTTGTACTTTTATAAATCTGATTTTATGTAAGTTAGCGGGTTTTCCATTAGAATTTATTGCCCACGAAATATCAAAATTGGATGCTTCGCTATCATTTGGGGCATTATCTGCGTACCCAAAATCAAGGCTTTTACCTATCCAAATACCATTGTTTTCCGTGAAGTTATTTTCCAATTTTGTTCCTTCGAAAGTTAGTTGTTTTTTATTTTTCCAAAGAGGAAAGTAATCCTGCTGATGGAAGTCATTTTTATTAATCACCCCGCTATCACCTTGATTATCAATCCATTTATAGTGTTTGTCTATTTTTGTATAGGTGATTTTATAGTTTTTAATAGTAGAAATTTTTAGATATTCGCTACCTGCTATTTCGTACCAAATGTCGTCGGGTAGATTATTGTTATTTTCGTCGTTGCTTACATAGACAATCCCAGGTTCAGCACTACCATTAAAGGCATTCCCTAATATTTTAAAATCTCTGCCTGCTTTATTTGGGATATCATGGTCAAAACCAAAAATAATATACCCCCCAAAACCACCCAGAGATACAATATCTTGTTTGTTATTAACAAGAGCCAGATTGACTTTATTCAAGATAATTTCCTCCGTATCTTCGTTTTTATATTCGGGATATATGTTGATATATTGTCCTACGGCGGGTTGATAATCAAATATTTTTGATATATATTTATTAGGATGTCCTTTTTTTTCTATTGAGATAGAGGATATTTCCTCATTTCGATTACAATTTACAAGTATTCCAAAAAGGAGAATGTATTTTAGTTTTTTCATTTTTTTATAATATTGGTTATTTGTGGTAGAAGGCAATATGAGCAGGGATATTTCCTGCTATCGTTTTCCATTTAAATTTTCCATTTTTGTCAAAACAATAAATAGCCCCCGAGGATATAAAATTTGAAGCATCGGTGATGAAAATTTCTTCTGTAATAGGATTTACAGAAATTCCATAAGGTTGTCTTATTTGTTGTATAATTTTATCATTAATGAGTTTTTCATTGGTTATTTCTTCTGTTTTGGTGTTAATAATTCCAAATTTGTAATCGTTTTTTTTGTTGTAATTGAAATTATTAGAGATGAAATATAGTTTGTCATTCACAATCGTAAAATTACTTATAGGCAAGTTAAAATTTTTTTTAATTTTTTCATCTTTTGAGTTTATAACGAGTAGATTAGCGGGGATGTTGTTATAGTTTCCTCTTGAAGTTACATATAAGTCTTTTTCGCTATCTTTTTTTAGATGATGGAGATTTATGGCAACTTTTATTTTCTTTTTTTCTGTGAAATTATTAAGGTCTATTACCGAAATAGTATCATCATAGTTGGGAGCTCTGTATCCGCCAGAATTAGCAACAAATAATTGATTATCAATTATTTCTAATTCTTCGGGTTGATAGCCTACAATGGCTTCTTTTTCGATGACAAGGCTTGTTGTATCTATTTGTACGACTTTACCAAGAGGGGTGTCAGAGGCAAAACGAACTTTCCCAGTATACGAACTAACATACGCTTTCCCTTTATTAAAGGTGATGTATCTACAATTTTCTAATGGAATAGAGGTTATTCGTTTCCCATTTTTAGCATTAAGAACTTCTATTTTATTAGAAATATTTAAAATAATATATAATTTATTGCCATATATTTTAATGTCGTTACCTACATCTCCTAATTCTTTGGTTATATTAGGATTAATTTCTGAAAAAATATTCCGATGATATACTCCTGTGAGATAGTCAAATTTATCCAATGTAGCCTTATTGCTCCCCATAATTCCCTCATTCAGAAGATAAAATCCTACTATTCCATTACTTCTCGTAGGTATGGTTACCAATTCGGTTTCTTGACGAATAATATAATCATCACCTCTACATTGTGATAAAAACAATAAAGATAGAATAAAAATACATATTGTTTGTGTTTTAATCATTTTTTTTGTCTTAAAAATTATAACTTATTCCAAATCTATAATTTCTCCCAGGCATAGGGTAGTTTAGTACAACATCATAAAACTGGTTGAGGATATTATTTACTTCTATGTTGATTTTCATTATATTATGATTCCAATTGAATGTTTTTTGAAGAGAAATATCGTGGGTGTAAAATGGCTGAACATAGTTGTATGAAATATTATTTTGGTTCAAATCGTATCGCTCTCCTGTGTATATGAAGGAATAATTTAGCCCCCAATTTTTCCAATTTGTCATTATGGCGAGTGAGCCACTATTCCAAGGTGTGTAGGGAATTTGCTCTCCCCAAAGGTTATTTCTATCTGAAAAGTCTCTTGCTTTTTGATATGTGTAAGAAATTAGTGGGGTTATTGATAAATTATTAATTTTTAAAAGCCAGTTTATTTGTGTGTCTATACCTAAAATTTCTACAATACCAATATTATGAGTTGTCCATCGGAATTGATTTTGCGTAGGCGAAGCGATTATTTTATTAGTTACTTTATTAAAATATCCATCAATTTTTAAATTAAATTCTTTTAAAAAACTATTTTCTACATTTTTTTTGTAATTTATACCAAAATTATATTGTTGAGTATCTTCTGGTTTTAAGTCTAATGAACCGAAAAGAGTATAATATAAATCATTAAAAGTAGGCATTCTGAAAATATTTTTATAATAAAAATTTATTGTAAAGTGTTTGTTTTCAAAAGGTTGTATGTTAATGTAAATAGCGGGTGATATTTTTCGTCTATTCGGAGCAGAGAGGTGGTATTTGGTATTTTCATTAATAAAACTACCAAGGATACTTCCCAAAAATTTCCATCTATTTTTTTGATAGGTAGAGGCAAAGGCAATTAAGTAAGTTAATCTTTCTGGATGTGAAAAATTTAATAAATTGGCATTTAGGTTATTATATTGAAAATCTGCACTTAGGTTAATATCCCAATAGGAATTAATGCGATAATGGTTTGCTGAAGAAAAATAAAATTCTCGTTGGATAAATTCATTTTTAATCTTGAAAGCCGAAGTAGTATCGGTGTATTTTGTGTAGTCGTATGCCCATTTTGCTTTTAGTTGTATCTCAAAATTTTCGGAAATTTTATCTTCAAAAGATGCTTGAATAAAGTGATTTTTATCATTAAGTCTCTGTCCCTCATTTTTAAAGTTTCCATTGACGATTGCTCTCGGAAGCCCTCTGTTGGAGAAGTAATAGTATGTTTTCACCTGCCAATTTTTACCAAAAAATCCCGTTTCAAAGCGTTTGGAGGATATATCGGCATTATGCCGTACGGCAGTAGTGTCATAAGCGATACTTCCGTCAAAGTTTTTTCTTTTATAACGAAAATGATATTTTCCATCGCTTATTAGAAGTTCGCCACTAAAAAATGTAGAAATATTTTTAGTTAATTTTTGCTCCCATCGGATAGATGGATTAAAGGCATTGATAGAGGAAAGTTTCAGCCGAACCGCACCGTTCGTTTTTGTGTGGTTAAAGGTAGGTTTTTTAGGATAGATATAAATAGAATTTCCACTGCTAAATTCCTTTGCCGACTGAAAAATTTCAGATTTCTGGCCATTGTATAGGCTAATTTCTTGTACATCATTTAGTGAATATTTTCCTAAATCAATAATACCATTTTGGGCATTTCCGAGTTGGATACCATCATAAAAAACAGCTGTGTGGTGGCTTCCCATACTCCGTATATTGATGGTTTTCAGCCCACCAACGCCACCATAATCCTTAATTTGTACTCCTGCGAAATACCTCAGAGCATCAGCAACAGAATGCGCATTTAGTTGCTCCAAAATTTTACCATTGAGGCTCTGCGGAGTTATTACTTCTTTCGTATTTTTATAAAAAATATTCACTTCATTGATACGAAGTGTATCTTTACCGTTTTGGGAATAGCTCTGACCGATAAAAAGCAAAAAAAAGATGCCGAAAAGGTTATATTTGGAAATCAAGTTCATTATCATAATATTTGGAAATCAACTTATTATATTAATATTCCAATAAATATTGTCAAAGATAATTTATTTTATTTAAAAATGAAAATATCCATCTTGAAGGGTATTGAGTTTTGGTATAAGGTTAAACCAATTTAGCGTTTTTTGGATAAAATTTTTACCATATGCTTGTTAATACTTATATTTGTTTAATCAAATTTAATTAAATCAAATGCAGACAGATAAAATAATTCGCCATATAGTGGATTGGTTGAGGGATTATGCCTTGAAATCTGGCGTTAAAGGTTATATTATAGGGGTTTCTGGTGGAGTGGATTCTGGAGTGGTTTCCACATTGTGTGCTATGACAGGGCTTCAAGTGATTACAGTTGATATGCCCATTCGACAAAAACAAGATCAGGTGGAGCGAGCCAAAGAGCATATTGAGTTTCTCAAACAAAAATTCTCAAATGTAGAGGCAAAAACAATTGAATTGACATCAGTTTTTGAGCAGATTTACAAAACTTTTGAGAATGATAGTCAAGGGCTTAAAAATGAGCAACTCGCTTTTGCGAATACGCGTAGTCGTTTGAGAATGCTTACCTTGTATCATTATGGGCAATTGAACAATCTATTAGTCTGTGGTACAGGTAATAAGGTGGAAGATTTCGGGATTGGTTTTTATACAAAATATGGAGATGGTGGGGTAGATGTGTCGCCTATTGCAGACCTCTATAAGACAGAAGTTTATTCCCTTGCAAAGGCTCTCGACCTGCCTAAGTGTATCCAAAATGCTGTGCCAACTGATGGCCTTTGGGATACCGATAGAAATGATGAACAGCAAATAGGTGCCACTTATGCCGAGTTAGAAAAAATACAGAAGGAATATCACAAAAAAAATGCCTCCGACTATTCCGGAAGGGATTTGGAGGTCTATAATATATTTGATAGAATGCATAGATTGGCTCAACATAAGATAAACCCAATACCTGTTTGTGAAATACCAAAAGAATTTTTAGATTATTAAATTTATAATTATTTAAAGCGTTGATAATTAATATGTTTTTAATTTACAGCGTTAAATGTAGTAAAAAATAGTAAAAACATTCGAAGTAAGATTAATAGATATGAATTTGTATATTGATTTTGTTAATATTGGTGATGAAGAGGATTTTTTTCATCAGTTGAAGACTAAACTAAATTTATCAGAAAATTTGGAGGATACTATAGATATGCTTACAGATTACCTATCAAAAAATGTAGAACTATTACATATAGAATTCGTAAATATGTCAGTGGAACAATTGGATATTTTTGATGAATTGTTAATGTTTTTAGAAGATTTAGAAGAGAAATATGATAATTTTACATTTGCTTATTTTTTGGAACAATACGAAGACGAAGAGTAGTAAATAATAAAAATTGGAAACTTCGAATAGAGTTTCCAATTTCTATTATAGTATTTCATTCTGATTCTCATCTTTTGGGGTGAGTTTTATGTGTTTCATTTGTCGTAAAATCCACTTGTGTTTTCTGATAAGTCTTGGTGTTGGATTATCAGGGTCGTATTTTTTTGGGTTAGGAAGAACACATACAATCCAAGCGGCTTCTGATTTTGTTAAATTCTTAGCAGATTTCCCAAAATAATATAAAGAAGCAGCCTCAATACCAAAAACACCTTGTCCCATTTCAATAGAATTCAGGTATCTTTCTAAAATTATATGTTTCCCCCAAAGTTTTTCAATAGCATAGGTGAAAGGTACTTCTAGTCCCTTGCGAATCCATGATCGTCCTTGCCAAAGGAAAATATTTTTAGCAGTTTGTTGGGATATTGTGCTACCGCCACGAAGTTTTTTCCCTTCCTCATTGTCAATCAATGCTTGTTGTATAGCCTTCATATCAAATCCGTTATGAGAGAAAAAATTTTGGTCTTCGGAGGCTATCACTGCTAGTTTTATATTGTCGCCCATATCGTCATAGGAAATATATTCCCTATCTAATTTATTATAATGTATTGCTTCATTAATTTGCGTGATTGTAATTATAGGATTATAATATTTGTATAAGAATAGAGATATTATAGGTAATAATATTATTGTAGGTAATAATATTTTGATTAGTTTCCATAAAAATCGCATAATGTATGTTTTTTATTTAATAAAATTATTTCACTTCTTTCATATAATATAATCTGTGGTTTGGGAGCAGATTAGGATGAAATATTTTGATGTAGTCTTTCAGCACCAAATCCACTCTTACTGCCCCAGATTCGAAAATATCGTTGGCTTTTTCGTTTGTAGCTCCTGCCATAGAATAAATTTTTCCATTTTTAAAGGTATTTATTTTCAGATAGTTATGGTTTAAATTTAATAATTCCCATTTGTTTCTATGGTCACCAACATTTACCCAAATTGTGGCATTTTTACTTTTTAACAAAACTTCTTCAAAAGTCAAAGGGATAGAGGTTGTTCCATTGATATTTTTTAAGATATAGTTGCTGCCTGCATCTTCGAAATATCTGGCTGAAAAAGTTTGATTCATAGGCATAAACCATTGGTTACCATACATTTCGTTGGATATAGAGATAGGCTTTTTTCTCTGTTTTGAGGCTAAATATACTAATTTTTTATAATTCTGCTCAATATATTTAAATTTGTAGTTACTTTCTGCTTCTGCACCTAGTAATACTCCAAATAGTTTGAGAATTTTTGCCTTGTCTAACGGCCGTTGTTCTAGATATTCATCGATGAAAATGACTTCTATTCCATTTTTTTTGAGGATATAATAAGTGTTTTCGAAAGTTTCTATATAATTTGTGAAAATTACATCAGGTTTTAGGGCAAGTATTTTTTCTATATTGTATTTTTGTTCGTTTCCTACATTTTTGATTTTGTTTTGTTGTATTAATTTTTTGATTTTTTCCGAGAAAATATACTCGGGGCTAGTGATACCAATGATATTTTTCTCTTTATTGATTTCCAAAAAGTATCCCATAAGGCTTGAGTTTAGCAAAATAACCCTCTTAAAAGGAAGTTTATAAGTTGGAATTTTGTACCAAAATTTTCCAGAATGGATATTTATGTGATTTTTTTTCTTAGAATAGGAAATTCTTTCTGAAATTTTAGTACTTTCATAATCAGTGTTTTCTGTTTTTTTATGGCAATTTATTAGACTGGAAATAAAAAAAATAATAAAAATTTTTGATTTCATAGTTCAAAATTAAAATATTTTTTCTATATTTGCAAAGTAAAAATTTAGGGACGCGTAGCTCAATTGGATAGAGCGTCAGATTACGGCTCTGAAGGTTGAGGGTTCGACTCCTTCCGCGTTCACAAATTCAACCACTAATAGATTTAAAATCAATTTGTTAGTGGTTTTTATTTATAGGTTTTCCCCGCTTTTTCCCCACAATATTTTTGATAGCTTATGAATTTTATATAATATTACTTTCATTCTATATCAATAAAATAAATGGGAACACCTTATGTATTCCCATTTATCTTATTTTGCAAGGCTTTAATTTTCTCTATCAATTCTGAAAATGATAAACTATCTCCTACAATCATGTTCTGTTGCATTAGTTTGTAATCATTTTCCCATTTATGTAAGACCTCATCAGGAGGAATGATATTAATTTTACCTTTCTCATGGTTTTCAAAAGAAATTCCCTTTACATTATTCATTACTTTTCTAAAATCTGCAATAGTTTGGAACAGCTCATTATCGTTTAGAGCATTTTCTGCATATGCTGTGTGCGTTATCTTTTCCAAATCGTATAAATGCCTACTGAGTTTATCAAAACGGATTTTTTCAGTGGGTTTTGTAAATTCTTCGTGCAGTAGAAAAATTTTCTCCAAAAAAGTTTTAGTTGGAACGATTACATTTACCTCAAAATCAGTAAAAGTAAAATCTCTATCTTTAAAATTTTGGTCAATATAAGAGTTAATTTTTTGTATTTCTGAGGGTTCAGATAAAGCTCTGGCTCCCATTTCAATAACGATTTTCTTCTAAATATGATTTTGACTTGGAACTACTGAATGATAATACAACTCCAGCTGATTGGGGTCGCTCGTGTCGTCTACATTTTCATTGTATTCAATACTGAAAGTTTTATCCGAAACTCCTAAACTTTGTAATTGCAAAATCAATTCTTTTCGGAAATCATTGATAACGAATGTTCCAGCATTTTTTCTTAATTTTTTGATTTGAGTCTTAGAAGTTGCATCTTCAAAGCCAAGAAAATATCGGTCAATAATCAAATCTACATCTTCTGAAAATCGCTTAATAATGTTATAAGCTTTGCTGAGTGACGTGCCACCCTTGAACACAAGATGTTTACGATATTTGGATTGAAAAACAGCCCGAAGCACCATACAAACCCACCAGTCTTTCTCAATTACTATATCAGAAAAGCCCATTTTATCGGCGGTATAACGAATAACTTCGTGTTTCTCGTTATCAGTAAAGGAAAACCAATTATTCATTTTCAATAGATTTTAACATTATTTTTCGTATCCATTCTGGAGCAAGTTTAGCATCATGCAAAATATTTTCTTTGCTCTCGTTTTTTAAATGTTTTTCAATTTGTTCGATAATAGCTTCATTCACATTTTCCTTTTTAATATTTTTCAAGGCTTGGATTACCAAAGTAGAAATTTTGCCTTTGGTAGAAAGATTTCTCGGAACAGAGGTTTTGAATTGAATAGTTTTGTTATCAATTTTGACTACTCGTGAAGCTCCATCGGTAAGGAAGACCAATTTCATCGGCACTTGGGTAGTCAATCCGAAAATATTCTCTGCATAAACACCTGTAGGTATAATCCTTGCTTTATCTCTCCGAGCAATAGCTTGGGCTATTTCTTCCACCGATGGCAGTAGTTCTCCGACAATCTTACTGAATTTTGGCTTGTAGTAAATTCCGTGAGAAAGGCGTTTTATTTTGTCTTTGGTTTCCAACCGATAGAGAGCTTTTTAACGCTTTCTGAACCACCAAAATCCAAAAAATCATCAATAAAAAATATCATTCCCTCCTCAAAGGAACTGATTTTTTCGGCAATATGTTCTTCTATTTTTGGGTCTCATATAAAAATTTCGTTCCAAATTTCTCATATATTTGGGATAAAAAAAGAAGATTATATACAACAAGTTCTTTATGAAAAATTTTCCAATGATTTTTAATTTGACCTTTGATTTTGTTATCTTCGATTATGTTTGAAGCCTTTTTAGCGTATGATAAATAGTTTCCCCAATTTTGTTGAGAAGTAGGCCTAAATTTTTTTTCCTTATTACACCATTTGTATATTTTATATCTTCTCGCTCCTCTGAAAGTAAATTTTTTATACAATCTTCTTTTAAATAATTCATTATTATGTTTTATTGAATAATATATTCCCCTGCTAATACTTTTCTTCATTTTTCTATAGAAACCTGCTAAACTTGCAGATTTTAAAAGGACTTTCTCTCCATCATATTCAAAGCCTAAATAAATCAGATTTTTATTCCAATTTATATTGTTGTTTTCGAATAATTGTCCACATTTCATTTTGCCTCCTCCTCGTTCAAAAATGAATTTTTGTGTTTTGTGTTCCTGAATTTCTAATTTGTATTTCTTGATTTCTTTATATATTAGATTTTCAACATGTTCAATATCTTCATATGAACAAACAATAATCATATCGTCAGAATATCTTTTATAATATCCATTTTTGGAAGTAATAAAAATATTGACTTTTTTGTCAAAATTAAGAAGATATAAATTGGCTAATGTAGAACTAATTGGGGAACCTTGCGGAATACCAAAATTTCTTGGGCTTAATTTTCCTGTCTCTTTATCCTTTATAAACTTATGAGATTTTATAAGATGTTTTTTGTTTTTTAGAAAATCATTTTTGTAGCAAAAGGCGATTGCTTCTTGATTTTTTAAAAATTTTAATCTTGAGATTTTCTTTTTTACCTCCTTTATTTTCCGATCTTTTTTAATTGTCTTTTTGCAGATAATTTCATTTTGGTATTCTTTGAAGATATCTTGAATATCTACATAACTAAATCGAGTAATATTCTTAAAAACATTGAAAAAATCACTACTCAGTTTTTCAGCACCCAAAACTTCCATCATTGCTGTTCTCAATAAACTATGATTGATATTATCAAAAAAACTTTTAATATCAAAGGTAATAACAGCAAATTTTTCTTTTGGATATTGCTTAATGATTTTGAAGATATCATTAGCAAAATCAATGTTACATTTATTACTGCTTTTGGGATTTTCTTTATCTTTAGGTATTCTTCTATATGCTGTAACAACTTCCTCTAAACGAAATTCTTTTAATTTTTCCTCGTAAGGAGTATATAGAAGATGATTATAATAACTGAAAATTAAAGAGTCTAAATGCGATGCGTAAAAAAGTTCTCTTACTTTTACATCTGCATGTCGCTTTTTTCCATCTTCGGTTAATTCAATATTTCCGTTTTCATCATTATACTTTTTCCTAAATTTTCTTTTCTTAGAAACTTTATGAATAAAGGGCAAAAAAGAATGTTTGGCGATTTTTTCAGGATTTGTAATATAATCTTGTAGCCATTTATACCTATCTTTGTTTTCAATAGGGAAATCAATGTGAGGATATTTTTTAATTCTGAACCAATCTTTATTTTGCATAATCTTTTCAATAAAAAGAGTAGCGGAGCCCAAAACGGAGCAATCTTTACTTAATGGGCATATGTATGCTAATACGACAATATCTACCCCAAAGGAATACATAATGCCACTCCGATAACGTTTGGGTAGTCAAATATTTGTAATATATTTGTCTAAATTAACACTTATGGTTAAAGTTAAACTAATAATTAACATTTCAGCTGTAGCCCTATTTGATAATTTCTTATTAAATAGTTGCATATTTGAAATACACTATCCCCTAACTGTTTATTTAACTTCAAGTCAGGCAAATTTCCAAGAAACACATATACCAGTCTCCACTACTCTTCCTGCAAAGATATAAAAAAGTGAGCATTTTTGCTCACTTTTGAAATTATAAAATTATTTTCTTCTTGCTCTGGTAAGAAGTGTCATTATCCCAAGAATAATCGCTCCTGTTACCCAAATGAAAATAATAAACATTGCTCCCAAACCTGTCCCTATTGTAGCACCTGCTTGTTCCGCCTCTGTGGTAGCATTTTCTATACTCTTTGAGGCACTTGCCATACCGCCTATAAACCATACTAACATCAAAATATTAAATCCAATGAAAGTATATTTTACAATCTTACCAAAAAGACTCCTTTGGGTTTTCTCTACTTTATTCTCCATAATTTTACTCTATAATGCCTAAATCTATGATGTCATTGCTTCCTGAACGGGAAGGTTTATAGTATGCATTCCCTGTAATTTCAGCTGGAATTTTATACACTAACTTTGTTGTTTTAGTAGTAAGTGGATTGATTTGGTCAAGCAAGAGACCCCAGCCATCTGCCATTACAGTTTCAGATTTATCAAAATTATAATCTTTACCATTGTAATTGATGATTACTACACCATCCATCAACATACGACTCTCCTCACTGGTGTTTTTGAAACTCACATCAAGGATAAGGTATCTTGACCCTTGTTCTGCTGGTAGATTAGAAAATTGATTACCTGTATTTACACTATTTTTTATACTCACATTACTTACCGTAACATCAAAATATTCTGTTGGTAATGTTTCTCCAATTTTCTTAAATGTTGCTTTTTCTTCTGAATTCACAGCAGCAGCTTCTGTAGTTGATTTTTTATCCTTTCCACTGCCAATTGCGATAAATGTAAAGAATACAAATGCTGATATAGATGCTATTTGTTTGATTTTTTTATTCATTTTCTTTGATTTATAAAATTAAAAATTATTGTTTTCCTAAAAATTAAAAAAGGTAAAATACTCCCTATAAAATAGAAGAATACATCAATTATATCAAAAGTCCCTTGAATAAATCCAAAATATTGTGCTATTTCTAAACTGATAGAAACTATCGGAATTAGAATTATCCAAAAAACATTACTCTGTGAGATATTTCCTCTCCAGATTCCCAAAATTAGGCTGATATAGGAAAAACTCCATAACCCATCTGGTAAAGAAAACAATATCCAATGAGGTATATTTTCTGCACATTTTATAGATTCTTTTCTCAAGGATAAGTTCAAAAAATCTATACCAAAATATTTGAGCCAAGAGAAAACTTTTAGACTTGATGTTCTGAATAGAATATAAATCACAGTCCCTAAAAATAGACTAATAAAAGTACTAATAATAAACCTACTATTCTTTTTAACCATAGTATATTTATTGTGATGAATATTCCCTATGAGATATTTCCAAAATAAAGTAAACTTGAAACAAATCCAATCAAAAATTTTGGATGGTTTTCTAAAATTAAAGTGTAACATATATAAATATTTGGGTTATACCAATAAGAAAGGGTGTGATTACATCGCCCTAAACTCTGGTCACTGGTATAACCAACTCTGAATACGAAGTAAAACACACCCAAACGGGTGCATTTCACAGGTCATCATTTCAGAGTTTAAAATATTACCAGTATTTTGAGTTTAGAAATGAACTGCCTAAATGCAATTTTATGTCTATATGTTATCTACACTTACTTTTATCTTATTAATTTCTTTTTTTTGTAATTGTTTGATGGCAAATATACAAATTATAAATCAATTATCCAAAATTTACTTTGGCAAAGAATTAACATATCTATCATAAAGAATCAATACTTGAGAGGCAGAAAAATTATAACCTCTGCTGGTTTTGAAACCATTATCATTGAGTTGTTGAGCTATTTTAGCATAAGATTTTCCAGTCTCTCGGAGGGAAACAATCAGAGCTGTAGCCTTGCGGTTATTTTCATTGTTAAGAGCCTTGTTTTTCATTGCTTCAGCTCCTTGTTTTTGAGCTTCATAGGTGAGGTTTTTCGGATTACCTAACTTTTTACCTTTATTTATCAATTCCTCCAATGCAGCTATTGTTCTTTTACTTATCAATTCTCTTTCTTCTTGTGCTAAAACCGCCATTATTCCGATGGTTAAGGAGTTCGCCTCTGGCATATCACAACACTTGAAATTCACTTGGCTATCCTTCAATAAAAAGATAAACCCAGCGTTACGGCTGAGTCTATCCAGTTTGGCGATAAGTAATATCGCACCCATATTTTTGCAATGTTCTATAGCTTTTTGGAGCTGTGGGCGGTTGTTGTTTTTGCCACTTTCCACCTCCTCATATTCTTCCAGTAAAATATCATCGGTTTTCAGGTGGTGCTTTACCATCGTTTTTTGAGCTTCCAATCCTAATCCAGAATTTCCCTGCTTTTGGGTAGAAACTCGGTAATAAGCAATGTATCTGTTCATTTTTATTAAATTTAATGAGAAGTTTAAACTTCAAACTTATTGATTTGTAATGTTTCTTGAACGCTCGTTTATGCCTTGTAATGTTTTTTAGGAATTGCATAGCCTCTGTGTCTTCCTTTTGTAGAAAGGTAGAAAATTGTAGAGGAAGCATTTCCCATTGCAATCAGATTGAGCAGACTTGCCTCTGACAAATCACTCAGAAACTCCAAAATAATCCCATAACTTTCTTTATATTTTTCGCAGGTTTTGAGCCAATGATAATGTGTTGCTCTCCCAATTTTTGCCATTTTAGAGGCTGGTCTCACAATACCAAAGCTATGTTTTAGAGCTATAAGCATACGGATTTGCTTAAAACTTAGCGAGGATTGGTGTAATATTTCTTCTGTTAAAAAATCTCGGTGTAATTGCTCTAAATCAAAAATTTGGGTTTCAGCCATTCTTTTCATTTTTTGTCAAACTTTAGTTTTTTTCCAAAAAGTGTCTAATTTGTATAACTTCCTCTGATTTATCATTGTATCTTTTGTTGATGAGGTCGCAATCTTCATTTAGGAAATCGCAGGGCATTGTCCAGTAAGACAATGATTTATAAGTCCAAACTCTATAGATGACCCCTTCAAATTCCTCCAACTCTCCAAAATATCTGATATGATGAACTAACTTCAAAAACATATTTTCACCCTCGTTTTCCTCTGAAAAATCACGGCGTAGTGTATAAAAATGTGGATTTTCCTGCATTGTTTTCGCAAATCGCTACTGCATTTTTTCCAGTGTGTCACCTACTTCCTCATTACTCAATCCAAAATGTCCTCTGGATTGATAAATATCCTTTTCCCAATATTCTTTCTGTTTCTGATAATCAATTCCTTTTTCCTTTTGAATGGAAAAATTTTGAGGCAAATTTTCAAGCAGAAAACTCAGTAAAATATGCCGATAACAAAACTCTTCCTCCTTTCCATAGCCTAAAATAACGGCTTTTTGAGTGTTATTCTTTTGACAAAGCTCTGTAATTTCCTGTAAGATTTTTTCTACTCCTTTTTTCTCTAATCTTTTTTGGTAAAGCATATAACAAGCTTTAAAATCTTTTGCTCTCTGATTTTCAAACATTCTGAAAATACTTAAACCTCTTAACTGCTCAGTTTCTACCGAAATACTTTTGTCTTTGGAGTAGAATTTTCCTAAACAACTGATAGGTGCATAACCTATATAATTTCCATTTCGGAACCGTTCAGAATTCGCGGTAATTATTTCTAAATCAATATCTTTCATACCTTAAAGATACTAAAATTTTAGGGTATAACAAAATTTTTGATGAGGTTTTTAGAGAACTTTATAACACCTGCCTTTCAAACTCTCAACATCTTTTCTATTAATCTCTAACTTTTTCTGATACTTTCTACTATTTTCTAACTATTACTGAAAAATAGGAGTAGAGCAGAGGTTTTGAGTCTCTTAGTCTCCCCCCCCTACATCCCCCATTATTACTGTTCATATTTTTTCTAACATCTTTTTCTCTTCAAATGGATATTTCCTTTGATTAAATCGGCAGTTTTTATTCCTACTCCTTTTCCTGTGATTACAATATGAGATTTATCGTATTCTGGGTATAGATATTTTATTGCTTCTCTTGTAATAGGTTGTCCATTGGGACAGGTAGGATACACGGTTTCTCCATTTTTCACTTTGATAAATCCTGTCTTTTCCGCATCTGTTTTCATATTATAAGCCGTAGTAGTAGAAACTTTATAAAATTTTGCAAGAAACCTTACAGGCAAGCCATAATATGTTTTAGGATAAGAACGAGTACTCATACTGATAACTCCATTATTAGCTATCGGCACTCTCTTTTCCTTATCCAAAAACTTCTTATAATTTATGCAAAACATCATCAATGCTCCATTACAAAACGCTCTGAAATCATTAAAATTCTCTCTGTCAAAAATTACTCCTGTTTGAAATTTATCTTTATACTTTCTTTTTAATTGCTTGTAAGAAACTACTCTCAAAGAACTTCGCTTTGAATTTAGGCTAAGCCAACGATTTTTTAATAGCCATTGAAGGCAGTTTTCCAATGTTTTAGTGGTTATACCTATTTCCTTTGCCCAAGCTTTTTTACTTTCTAAATTGATATGTAAATGCCCACTAGATATACATTTTAGATAAATGTATATCTTCAAGTGGTTTAGTTTTCTCCCGACAATCGCCCTCTCAATCACTCCGATAGGAATAGTAGTATAAGCCTTCTCCATTTTATATTGAATACTATCAATCATAAGTGGAGATTTTTAATCCTGTAAATTATTCTTTTTCAATGCCTCCTTGACCTCTGCCAAATTATAGACAACCCTACCATCAATAGAGGTTTCTGGAATAGTTCCTCGTTTTACACATTTTCGTAAAGTTGGCAATGATATATTCAACATATCTGCTAACTGCTTACGAGTGAGAAATGTGTTCTGGTCATAAAGTCCTAAATTCTTTTGAAATTCAGATAGAAGTTGAGAAACACCATTAAGAATTTCCTTTTTGAATTCTTCTGGAGTAATGTTGTGCAGCTGAGTAATATTATTATTATCCATTGTCAATCTTATTTTGTTGCAAAGATTGACAATAATTTCTACGGATAAAATTCTATTTTATACGGATTTATACGGAAGAAAAAAATAAATTAAATCAGATGAATTTTAGTAAAATCTTTTCACTACTGTTTCGTGCTTTTCCCCAGAAGATAGTTTGTAATTTGGGTGATATTCTATACCTAAGCTAAATTCTAAGTTCAAAAATTCAACAAATTCCTTAATTGTAATATTGGACATCATTATCTTCTTATGAAAATTCTTTTCTTCTAATCTTTTTTCAAACTCAAAAATCGCATTTGCTTTTGCTATAAATCCCCTTTTTATAGGTTTTCCTTCTTTATCAAAAGCATTTAAATTATTCAAAATTGATTTAAATTTTTCTAAGTATAAATCAGATTTGAAAATAGTAGGGTAAGTAGAGCCCTTATCAACAATATTTAACTCATCTAATTTAGAGTATAAATACTCCTGATTTTGAAAATATTTAGTGTGGTATTCACATTCATTAACAACCTCTATTCTATCACAATAAACACCAAAAATATCTTGATAAGTATAAAATGATTGAATAGCATCAAAACAAATAGCCTTTTTACTGACTACATTAGCATTATTAATCATATTGATATAATATTCTCTAAGGTCATTATAGAACATCTTAAAATTATTATAAGAATAGTTTTCATCGTCTTTCTTTACCGTAACTATTCCATCACTATTAATACTTACAGAAATATTTATTTTTTCTGTAAATTTTCTAAGAAATACTCCTATCATTTTACTATTTTTAATTTTACCTCTTCTAAATTATTTTCTTTTGCTCTCTTAAGCCAGAAGCTTTTCATTTCTTCTGCATATTCTTTCGGTGTGGTTTGTATATAATTAAAAAACATTTTTTCTGATTGATGTCCAGTAATTGCCATTATGGTAAGAATGGGGAGCTTTCCATAATGATTGGTTGCAAAACTCCTACGACAAATATGTGATGACATTAATTCATACTTTGGATATTCGCCTTCTTCCTTCCTTTTTGTTTCTGGATTCATTTTTGCTCCACTTACAATCTCGGTAAGCCCAACTTCTCTACCTATTTCTTTTATATATTCATTAAATTTTTGGTCTGAAAGTGCAGGAGGAAAATCATTATTCCATTTCTTTAGAATTTGCTCAATCTGATGATGAATAGGTATTACAACATCAACCCCTGTTTTATTAGCAGTAATCTCTATAAAACCATTTTTAATATTGGTGGCATTTATATTTTTAAAATCTCCTATTCTCTGACCTGTCCAAAGTCCAATAATTAATAAATCTCTAGCTTTGTCTAACTTTTTATTATGAGAAAAATCGTGATAAAAAATTCTATCTATTTCCTCCTCTGTCAAATATATAGCCTTTGTTTTACTATCTGGTTTGAAAAATTCTGGATGATTAATTTCATCGTGTACAGGGAAACCTTCAAACTTGGCTTGTCGTGCAAAAGTTTTTATATTTTTAATATAGTTTCCTGTTGTCTTTAAATTCAGATTTTGAACTTTATGTAAAAAGTGTAGAAACTCTTTATGAAAATTGAGATTTAAATCTCTATATTTAATCTTTTTACCAGAATATTTTTCAAATTCTAAAAGTTTAGTCAGTGTTGCTTTATATGCTTTAATAGTATCAGCAGATACAGGTTTATTAGTCTTTTTGCGGATTTTTGTTGGGGCTTGTTCTATATATTTTTCTACATAAGGCACAAAAAATACTCTATCATCCTTTTCTAAATTTATAGGTCTGTTAAAACATTTTATTATCAAATCACTTAACCAATCTTTATCAATCAAATCCCCATTACATTGTGCTTCATTAAACGAATATAATATGAATTCTTTTAAGTTATTTAAACTCTTGTTCAATTTATCATAACGATATTTACTATCAATGTTATGAGATTGAAGAACTGGATTTTCCTCAACAATATTTTTCATTGATTGTTTTGCAGAACTCCAATGTTTTGGGTCAATAGAAAATCCCGTAGAAACTGTCAAATCAATCTCTCTGCCAGCCTTAAACCTTATATATAGACTTGCAGGGTTTCTTTTACTTTTCAGAATAAATTTAACTGTTGCCATCAGAAGATTGTTTATACATCAAAATTACAAAAAAATCCCCACATTTTCCCCACAATAGTTTAATTATTCTTAATTTTATTTAATTCTATTTTTCCATCGGATTGTGTAACAGCCTTTGTATAGGGAGATAAGATAAAATATGAATTTAAGAAATAAATGCTGTGTGTTCCTTCCGCGTTCACTAATCTTAATAAGATGCTGGTTTTTCAGTGTCTTATTTTAGTTTTTAGGACTTCTCAAAAATATATATTCTAAAAAATTCGAACAGTAAAGATTTCAATAAAAAGTTGTATGGTGAAAAATGAGATATATTATATTATACAATTTTTTTTAAAAATTGGAATATCTCTTCATAAATAGTACTTTCGCTATTCTATAACATCTTATAAAGTATAAAAGAAAGCTCTACTAAGTAGTAGAGCTTTCTTTTATAATCTAATTAATTTTGTTATTCAGCTAAAGAAATCTCGTACTTTGTCAAAGAAAGATTTTTCTTTTCCTGATGGTTCAGCTTTCATATCGCCACATTCCAGCTGTTTTTCAAAGAATTCTCTTTGTTCGGATGTTAGGTTTTGTGGAGTCCAAACATTTATATAGATGAACATATCCCCTTTTCCGTAACTATCAATACTAGGGAGACCTTTTCCTGCGAGGCGTAATATTTTTCCGGATTGAGTACCTGCCTCAATGGTTATTTTCACTTTTCCTCCCACTACATTGATTTCTTTTTTGGTGCCGAGAGCTGCTTCTGCAAATGATATGTATAAATCTTGATGGAGGTTGTCTCCATCTCGTTTGATGGTTTTGTCATCTTCTTCGTCGATGATTATCAGTAAATCTCCTGATACACCATTTCCGAAAGGAGCATCATTACCTTTACCTCTTACATTGAGTTGTATTCCCTCTCTTGCCCCTGCAGGTATATCTATTTTTACTTCTTCATCCTCTTGTATTAGGCCTTGAGAGTTGGCTCCATTGGGGATTTTATCGGCTATTTTTCCTGTTCCTTGGCAGTGGGAACAGGTTGTTTGTGTCTGCATTCTGCCGAATATAGTATCCATTACTTGTGTTTGGGCACCAGTCCCGTTACAAGTAGGACATGTTTTAGAGGTTACCCCATTTGCAAGTTTCATTCTCTTGATTTTTATGGTTTTGGATGTTCCATTGACCATTTCTTCAAGATTGATTTTTATACGGATTCGTAGGTTAGAGCCTTTTGCTTGTTGTTGGGCTCTTCTTCCTCCGCCGAATCCTCCACCAAAATGACCTCCGAAAATATCTCCAAATTGAGAGAAGATATCTTCCATATTCATTCCTCCGCCGAATCCTCCGCCGAATCCACTATTACCGCCCATCCCTGCGTGTCCGTATTGATCGTATCGCGCTTTTTTGTTGGCATCAGAAAGTACTTCGTAGGCCTCTGCTGCTTCCTTGAATTTTTCTTCTGCTTCCTTATCGCCAGGGTTTTTGTCAGGGTGATATTTTATTGCCATCTTTCGATAGGCTTTTTTTATTTCGTCTGCTGAGGCCGATTTAGACACTCCTAAGACTTCATAATAATCTCGTTTAGACATAATTTAAATTAAATATAATTGTATAATTTATTAATAATCAATAGTTAGTGTTTTAATGATTATTAATTTCCTGTAACGACTCTTGCAAATCGGATAACTCTATCATGCAGTTGATATCCTACTTCTATCACATCTACAATTTTTCCTTTTAGCTCCTCACTTGGGGCAGGTATTTGGGTAATTGCCTCGTGATAATCTACATTGAAGTCGTCACCTGTCTTTACTTCAATAGGTTTTAGCCCTTTTTCAACTAATTTGTTTTTAAATTTATTATAGATGAGTTCTACACCTTTTAGTTCCTCAATATTTTCGTTTTTAGCAAGTTCCTTAATGGCTCTTTCAAAGTCGTCAAGCACCCCAAGCAGAGATACAATCAGGTCTTGGCTGGCATATTGATAAAATTCCATTTTCTCTTTCTGAGTTCGTTTTTTATAATTTTCAAACTCTGCGAAAAGTCTTATATATCGGTCTTTTTCTTCTGTCAAAAGTTCCTCTGCAGTCTTTTCTTCTGCCACTTTTTCCGCTTTTTCCGTCGGGTTTGTGTTTTCTACATTATTGTTTTCTTCGTTGGAAACAACCTCTTCGTTGTGTAAATCTTTATTTTCAGACATAATTTAAAATTTTATATCTCATATATTTCAATTTCTTTGCCAAAGATGGTTTTATGTCAAAATGGCAATATTTTTACCTTTGGAATAAAGTTTGAGTTTTTTGTAAAGAATGGTTTTAAAATAATTACAATGCTAAATTTTGAATTAAAAAATCCTACAAAAATCCTCTTTGGAGAAGGGGAGATTGCGAAAATATCCAACGAGATTCCTAAGAATGCCAAAATTTTGATGCTCTACGGAGGAGGGAGTATCAAGAAAAATGGGGTGTATCAGCAAGTGATGGATGCCCTAAAAGGTCATTCTGTGATGGAGTTTTCGGGGATTCCTGCTAATCCAGAATATGCTGTTTTAAAAGAGGCTTTGGAAATAATAAAGAAAAATGATATTGATTTCCTCTTGGCTGTGGGGGGAGGTTCGGTGATTGATGGAACGAAATTTTTGGCTGTAGCATCCCGCTACGAGGGGGACTCTTGGGATATTTTGAAGAATAGAATTCGTGGTAACGAGGGAGAGACAATGCCTTTTGGGGTTATATTGACACTTCCTGCGACAGGCTCGGAGATGAATTCTGGATATGTTATTTCTCGAAGGGAGACCAATGAAAAGTTAAGTGGGGGAGGTAGTGGGTTATTTCCAACTTTTTCTATCCTCGACCCAAATGTAGTAAAATCTTTACCTAAAAATCAAATCGTGAATGGAATAGTAGATGCCTATTTCCATACTTTGGAGCAGTATATGACTCACCCAACATCGGCAGATTTACAAGAGCGATTCGCAGAGGGTATCCTTATAAGCCTACAAGAAACCGCTCCTAAGGTGCTTACGGAGATATTTGACTATGATTCGGCAGGTAATTTTATGTGGTGCTGTACAATGGCTCTCAATGGACAATTACAGAAAGGTGTACCTACCGACTGGGCAATACACGCTATGGGACACGAACTGACGGCATATTTCGGTATAGACCATGCCAAGACTTTGGCAATAGTTGGTGCGTCTCATTATCGATATAATTTTGAGAAGAAAAAGGGGAAATTAGCCCAATATGCAGAGAGAGTTTGGGGAATTTCTGAGGGAACTTTGGAAGAGAAAGCCCTTCGTGGGATTGAGAAAATGAATGAATTTTTCCATAGTCTTGGTGTAAAAACAAAACTTTCCGAATACACAGAAGACTACCAAGGTACTGCCGAAAGAGTAGAAAAAGCCTTCACCGAAAGAGGTTGGCTCAAAATTGGAGAATATGGAATAATCACTCCACAAGATGCTAAAAATATTATTAAAATGAGTTATTAGTTAAAAAATACAAAAAAAATGAATGTTTTAGAAAATAATAAAAATGTTTCGCCAGAGGAATTTTATAAAAATTTCAAGGAAAAACTTACGGAAATGTATCAATTCCCGACAGAATACCTATTTAAGTTTATTATTCCGAATGACCAAGAAAAGCAAGCGGAAATATTTCGTGTTTTTGATGGATTGAAATACACCATCACAGAGAGAGACAGCAAAAACGGAAAATATACTGCCGTGAATGTGAATACAGCAGTGGCTGATGCAGACCAGATTGTAGATATTTATCAAGAGGTAGCGAAAATAAAAGATGTAATAATGTTGTAAATATTTGTAAATTAAATGGTTACTATAAGTCGTAGTTTTTTATGAGATTTATTTTAGTATTTATCAAAAAATTTTTATATTTGTCTCCAATATTTAAATAAATATAATAAAATAAAAATGTCAGAAAATCAAACATTTGAACAAGAAATTCAAAATTACACAAGAAAGCAAGTTGCTGCTTCGGAATTTATTGAAATCGTAAATGAACTTTGGTTCAATAAAACGGTAGAAATTTTACTTTTTAGAAATCGTTTGGTAGATAAAAAGATTAGTGATATACTTAATATCCACCAAGATTCTAAGGCTCTCGTTGGTGATGCTTTGTCTATTTTTGAGACATTGGATATTTTGAAAGCTGTGAAAGCCATAGACTTATCTCCTGCAAGGGTGGATATTGGTAAATTAGCAATTATCGTTCGTGAAAAAGGAATAAAGGAAGCAGATTTGCAATCTTTTGTGGAAAAGGAATTGGCGGGAGCTAAGGAATTTAAACCATTTGAACCGAAAGATGTGGTATTGTATGGCTTCGGTAGAATTGGGCGTCTTGCGGCGAGGGAATTGATTTATCACGCAGGGGCAGGACAACAGTTGAGACTTCGTGCTATTGTTACCAGAGACGAAATCAATGCTAAAACATTAGAGAAAAGAGCTAATTTATTGAGACAAGATTCTATTCATGGAGATTTCGAAGGATTGGTAGAGGTAGATGTAGAGAGAGGAGCATTAATTATCAATGGAACAACAGTTTATATTATTTCTGCAAAAAATCCAGAGGAAATAGATTATACTAAATATGGTATTAACAATGCTCTTGTTATTGATAATACGGGAGCTTTCCGTGACAAGGAGGCTCTTTCCCGCCACTTACAATCCAAGGGGGCATCTCAGGTATTACTAACCGCACCAGGAAAAGGAGTTCCAAATGTTGTGTTGGGAGTAAATGAAGAAATGGCCGATGTAAATACCGAATCTGTATTCTCTGCGGCATCTTGTACAACAAATGCTATTACGCCAGTTTTGGCAGTAATGAACAGAGAGTTTGGTGTGAAGAAAGGACATATCGAGACTATCCACTCTTATACGAATGACCAAAATTTGGTGGATAATATGCATAAAAAATCTAGAAGAGGACGAGCAGCCGCTATCAATATGGTAATCACAGAAACAGGGGCAGGTTCTGCTGTGGCAAAAGCCCTCCCAGAGTTGGCAGGAAAACTGACTTCTAACGCTATCCGTGTTCCTGTGCCGAATGGTTCCTTGGCGATTCTTCACCTCGAATTAGATAGAACAACAAGTACAGAAGAGGTACAAGAGGTTATCAGAAAAGAATCCCTTTGGGGTAAATTGGTAGAGCAAATAGAATATTCTACAAACCCAGAGTTGGTATCTTCGGATATTGTGGGCACAGTGGCTTGCTCTATATTTGATGCTCCTGCAACGCTTACCTCTGCAGATGGCAAGAATGTTACCCTCTATGTTTGGTATGACAACGAATATGGATATACTCACCAAGTGATTCGTTTCGCTAAGTATCTTGCAGGAGTGAGACGATATGCTTTTTATTAAAATTAGGGTAATATCTTAAATACATAATTTCATAAATTAAAATTAGTTAGAGAGACTCTTTCTTTGCTATTTCAATGGCAGGGAAGGAGTTTTTTGTCTAAAATGAATAATAATCATTAAATAAAATACTAAAATGTATGTTATTTTGATGTTAAAAGTTTTTATATTAATGAAAAAAAAATTAACTTTGTAAATATTTTGAAAAGAATAAAAATAGATAAGAATATCTAAATGTAAATAGCAAGATTATGAGTGAAAAACAATATACGGCGAGTAGTATTCAGGCATTAGAGGGGATAGAACACGTGAGAATGCGTCCCTCAATGTATATAGGCGATGTAGGAGAAAGAGGTCTTCACCATTTGGTATACGAAGTGGTGGATAACTCGATTGATGAGGCTCTTGCAGGGCATTGTGATACGATAAAAGTAACTATCCACGAAGGGAATGCAATCTCTGTATCCGACAACGGAAGGGGTATCCCAGTGGATTTTCACGAAAAAGAACAAAAATCTGCCCTCGAAGTAGTAATGACGAAAATTGGGGCAGGAGGAAAGTTTGATAAAGATTCTTATAAAGTGTCAGGTGGTCTCCACGGGGTGGGAGTCTCTTGTGTGAATGCCCTTTCTACAGATATGACTACAAAAGTCTATCGTGATGGTAAAATATATCAACAAAAATATCAAAAAGGTAAGGCTGTAACTCCCGTAGAAATCGTGGGAGAAAGTGATAGAAGAGGTACAGAGCAGTTCTTTCAACCAGATGGAAGTATCTTCACCGAGTTGGTATATAAATACGATATACTCTCCGAAAGACTCCGAGAACTATCTTTCCTTAATAAAGGAATCACTATTACCCTGACCGACGAGAGAGAATTAGATGAAAACGGAAACCCAAGAAGTGAAACATTCCACTCCGAAGGAGGTCTCCGTGAGTTTGTAGAGTATCTTGATGGAAATAGAGTAGGGTTGATGGCAAAACCTATCCATATTGAAAGTAAAGAGGATGATGAAATACCTGTGGAGGTAGCGATGCGTTATAACGATACTTTCAATGAAAATTTATATTCCTATGTGAATAACATCAATACAAGGGAGGGAGGAACACACCTTACAGGGTTCCGTAGTGCATTGACGAGAACCTTCAAAAAGTATGCCGATGAGGTAATCACTGGTAAAGATAAAGATATTGAAGTGAAAGCGGAAGACTTCCGTGAGGGACTTACCGCTATCGTTTCTGTAAAGGTGATGGAGCCTCAGTTTGAAGGGCAAACTAAAACAAAATTAGGAAACTCCGAAGTATCGGGAGCGGTGTCTCGTGTAGTGAGTGAGATGCTCTCTACTTTTTTAGAGGAAAACCCCGCTGAAGCAAAACTTATCGTGCAAAAGGTAATCCTTGCTGCGAAAGCCCGTCTCGCTGCTCAAAAAGCAAGAGAGCAGGTGCAAAGAAAAAATCCAATGAGTGGTGGGGGATTACCAGGGAAGCTCTCCGATTGCTCCTCTAAAGACCCAGCAGAATGCGAATTGTTCCTCGTGGAGGGAGACTCTGCAGGAGGAACAGCAAAGCAAGGTAGAGATAGCAAATTCCAAGCAATATTACCACTAAAAGGAAAAATCCTAAATGTGGAGAAATCAATGCTACATAAGGTGTATGATAACGACGAAATAAAAAATATATACACAGCTTTGGGAGTGTCCGTAGGAACAGAAGAAGACCCAAGGGCACTAAATCTATCAAAGTTGAGATACCACAAAGTAGTGATAATGACCGATGCCGATGTAGATGGTTCGCATATCGCTACACTGATACTCACATTCTTCTTCCGATATATGAGGGAACTTATAGAAAAAGGGTATGTATATATCGCTTCGCCGCCGCTATATCTACTGAAAAAAGGTAAAACACAAGTATATGCTTGGGACGAAAATGATAGAAAAGCAAAATTAGAGCAATTATCCCCAGACGGAAGAGGTGTAGAAATACAACGATACAAAGGTCTCGGTGAGATGAACGATGAACAACTTTGGGAAACTACACTAAACCCAGAAAATAGATACTTAAAACAAGTGAATATTGAAAATGCCGTAGAGGCAGATAGAATATTCTCTATGCTGATGGGAGATGAAGTACCACCACGAAGAGAGTTCATTGAAAAAAATGCAATATATGCCAATATAGATGCATAGTGATAAATAAAAAAACTCCCAAATTTAGGAGTTTTTTTTGTAGTTATTATTACGCTTTAAATCTATAATATTTAATTTGATATAAAAAAACCGCCCATATCTGAGCAGTTTTTATATGATTATTTCCTCTTAAATTCATCTGGAAGACCATTGCTAATGTTGTGAGTATTACCAGCATTCATACTGGTTTCTGTTTCATAATAATTTATAGTTCCTTTTGGGGTAACCATTACATAAAACACCCAAGTTCCATTTCCTTTTTTTGTGCTATACCCATCAAAGTCTGCCTTTATGCGCCATGTACCACCTTCTCTAGTTCTCTTTATTGTGGGTACTTGTCCTGGACCTGGATTATCTCCAAACTCCATATCAGCACCAAGTAGAACGGCACTGAGGACTGACATATCATATCTATCGGAATCTATATTTGTATTAAGATTATCAATCCAATCCCCATATGCTCTTGCGGCATATTTTATAATGTTTACTTTGCTAAGAGGCTTAATTATAGAGGCATCAGCACCAAAAGAAACATCTTTGTTCTTATCCCTTACATAAGTACTTCCAGATGATGCCCAAGTTCCTTTATTCTCACCTGTGGCAACATAGTAATAGAAACCATTCCCTGATACATTACTGATGTCAGATATTTGATTAGTGGTTGTTACATTTTCTTCCTCATCTGTAATAAATACCAATGTCCCATTCACTGGTTTAGTAAGACTTGCAACCTCTTTTTTTGTAAGAGTAGGTATCACAACACCGTTATTCTTTGTATCTAATAACCCTTTACTATCATTTCGTGGTGCTGCAATCTCTAATGTTCCTTGCGGTGTAGTAGTGTTTATCCCCACTCTTCCAGTTGGGGGAGTATCTTGTGCATACCCTACTATTCCAATGGATAACAATGCCAAAGATGTAATTATTTTACTCATATCTTATATAATTAAACATTTTGCGAAGTTACGGCACCTAAAATAAAAATCGTTTTTTTTGATTTTATCAATCATTTTAATAGATACACTCTATTATCTATGATTTATATAGAAAAACGATTTGTTATTTTTGCATTTTTGCTTAATTTATAAAGTAAGTTAATTTTCAGGTTTATAACTATCTTTTAGTGTTACGGTTCTATTGAAGATTAGTTTTTCGTCTGAGCTATCTTCGTCCAATGTGTAGTATCCAATTCTTTGGAATTGATAATGGTCACCTACTTTGGCATTTTTAAGTGATGGTTCAGCGAAGGCCTTCGACACTTGTAGGGATTCTGGATTTATGTATTCCATAAAATCAGTTTCTTTTTCAGCATCAGGTTGCTCGGTAGTGAATAGGCGGTTGTAGGTTCTCACCTCCACAGGTAGAGCGTGTTGTGCAGATACCCAGTGTAGAGTTCCTTTCACCTTTCTCATACTAGCCTCTGTACCGCTTCCGGACTTGGAGTCTTTGTCATAAGTGGCGTAGATGGTGGTTATATCTCCATTTTCGTCCTTTTCTACCCTTTCCGCTTTGATGATGTATGCAGATTTTAGTCGCACTTCTCCTCCGAGCGTTAGTCGGAAGAATTTTTTTGGAGCCTCTTCCATAAAGTCGTCTCTCTCAATATAGAGTTCTCTACTGAAAGGTATTTGTCGAGTTCCTGCATTTTCGTCTTCAGGGTTATTTTCTGTTTCTAGCCATTCTTCAGTATTTTCTGGGTAGTTTTCAATGATTAATTTCACGGGATTCACCACGGACATTACCCTTGTTGAGATTTTATTCAAATCTTCACGGACGAAGAATTCTAATAATTGAATATTGATGAGGTTTTCTCTTTTGGCTACTCCTACTCGTTCTATGAAATTTTTTATAGCCTTTGGTGTATATCCCAATCGTCTCATTCCGGAGATGGTAGGCATTCGAGGGTCGTCCCATCCTGTTACGACTTTTTCTGCTACTAATTTTTGGAGTTTTCGCTTAGAAGTAATCATATAGGTTACATTCATTCTTGCGAATTCTCGTTGTTTGTTTCGTGTTTTGTTAGGTTCATAGACTTGGTCCAGATACCAATCGTAGAGTGGTCTGTGATTTTCAAATTCTAATGAACAGAGGGAGTGGGATATTTGCTCTATATAGTCGCTTTCGCCGTGAGCCCAGTCGTACATAGGATATATTTTCCAATCGGTTCCCGTTCTGTGGTGTGGTCTTTTTAGGATACGATACATCACAGGGTCTCTCATATTCATATTTGGTGAGGCCATATCTATTTTAGCACGGAGGGACATTGTTCCTTCCTCAAATTCGCCATTTTTCATTTGCTCGAATAGAGCTAAACTTTCCTCAGCGGGGCGGTTTCGGTATGGTGATTCTATACCTGCTTCGGCAGGATTTTTTCTTTGTTCGGTAATGATTTCGGAGGGTTGTTCGTCTATATAGGCTTTTCCATCTTTTATCATTTGTACTGCCCAATCATAGAGTTGCTGAAAATAGTCGGAGGCATATACTTCTTTATCCCATTTGAAACCAAGCCATTCGACATCTCTTCTAATAGAATCTACGAATTCTTGCTCTTCCTTTTCAGGGTTGGTATCATCAAAACGGAGATTCACGGGTGCATTGTATTTTTCACCTAACCCGAAATTGATACAGATAGCCTTTGTATGTCCAATATGCAGATATCCGTTGGGTTCAGGTGGGAAACGAAAACGGAGCTTATCCTTTGGGAGTCCATTTTCTAAATCATTTTCTATAATTTGTTCAATAAAATTCAGTGATTTTTTTTCTTCTTCCATTTCTTACCAAATAAAAATATGTACAAAGGTAATAATTTTAAACTAAAAAATATGATTAAAATACAATTGCGAGGCAAAATTTATGATATTATTGCTTTATCTAAGCATTCCTTGATGCGTTTCATAGCTTCAATTAAGTCTTTTTCGGCCGTAGCATACGAGAATCGAATACATTCCTCTGCACCGAAAGATGTTCCACCCACTGATGCCACATAGGCATTTTCTAATAGATACATTGCTAAATCGTCGGAATCCTTTATTAAAACACCATTTAGATGCTTGCCTAAATAATACGAAATATCTACAAAGAAATAAAATGCTGATTTCGGAAGCGAAGCCTTAAATCCTTTAATATCTTTTAATAAATTATAGGTAATATCTCGTCTTTTTTTAAAGCTATCCACCATATATTGATATTCTTTTGGGTCGGTATTAAGAGCCTCAATTGCAGCTCTTTGTGCGATGGTATTAGCTCCGCTGGTGAGTTGTCCTTGTATCTTGTCACAGCCCTTTGCTAGCCATTCTGGACATGCGGAATAGCCGATACGCCACCCCGTCATAGCGTATCCTTTGGACATACCATTTACAATGGCCACTTGTTCATAAATATTAGGATAGGCATTTACGATGGAGATGTGTTTTTCTTCGTAGTTGAGAAATTCGTAAATCTCATCGGAAATCACCGTTATTTGCGGGTTTTTCTCAATTACTTTTGCGATTTCCACTAACTCTTCTTTAGTGTAATAACTTCCCGAAGGATTGCAAGGAGAGGAGTAGAGTAGGATTTTTGTTTTTGGAGTAATGGCCTTTTCTAATTGTTCGGCAGTAATCTTAAATTCTGTCTCGTAGGAGGTTTTAATGAAGATAGGCACTCCACCCGCCAATTTGGTCATTTCGGCATAGCTTACCCAATATGGTACGGGTAAAATGACCTCATCACCATCGTTCAGTAGAGCTAAAAGAATATTAATAATGGACTGCTTGCCGCCGTTGGAAATACAGATTTGTGTTGGTTGATAATCTAAACCATTGTCTCGTTTGAGTTTTCTACTTACTGCCTCGCGAAGTTCCATAAAACCAGGGATAGGGGAGTAGTGGCTATAATTTTCGTGTATTGCCGTGATGGCTGCTTCCTTGACATTCGCAGGTACATCAAAATCGGGTTCCCCTAAAGTGAGGCTTATTACATCAATACCTTTTGCCTTCATTTCTCGTGCTTTATTGCTCATTACGAAGGTTTGCGAATAGTTGAGTCTATTTATTCTGTCGGATAATTTATTCATTTTTTATTTTATAAGTTTTACAAAAGTACTATTTTTTATCAAAAAGAAATCTTTTTACCAAAAATTAATTCTGTATATTTGCACTCGAACCTGCTTCAACTTTGAAAATGAACACTTATTTAAATCTTTTAAAATATATTAAAGAACACGGAACAGAAAAGACCGACCGCACAGGTACGGGCACAAGAAGTATTTTCGGTTACCAAATGAGATTTAATCTTGCAGATGGTTTTCCACTTCTCACAACGAAAAAAATACACATAAAATCTGTAATATACGAACTCTTATGGTTCCTAAAAGGTGATACTAATATAAAATACCTCAACGAAAATGGAGTAACAATTTGGGACGAATGGGCAGATGAAAATGGCGACTTAGGAGCGATATATGGCTCTCAATGGCGAAATTGGAAAGGTGCTGATAATAAGACAATAGACCAAATATCAGAGGTTATAGACCAAATAAAAACTAATCCAGATAGTAGGAGACTTATTGTATCAGCTTGGAATACTGCGGAAATTCCCAATATGGCATTAGCTCCGTGTCATACGATGTTTCAGTTTTATGTAGCGGATGGGAAATTATCTTTGCAACTCTACCAAAGAAGTGCCGATGCTTTTCTTGGAGTACCTTTTAATATAGCCAGTTACGCTTTATTATTGATGATGGTTGCCCAAGTTTGTGATTTGGAGGTAGGGGAGTTTGTGCATACTTTTGGAGATTTGCATATCTATAATAACCATTTTGAGCAGGTAGAAAAACAACTTTCCAGAGAGCCGAAAGCACTACCAATAATGAAACTAAATCCAGCAATTAAGAATATTTTTGATTTTGATTTTGAGGATTTTATATTAGAAAATTATGCCCCGCATCCAAGTATAAAAGCTCCTGTTGCGGTGTAATATAAAAATGAATACCAATGAAAGTTTTTAAATTTGGAGGAGCATCAGTGAAAGATGCTGAAAGCTTGAGGAATGTGGAGAAAGTTTTGTCCTCACAAGGATTTAGTGAATGCCTTTTAGTGGTTTCCGCAATGGGGAAAACTACAAACGCCTTGGAAAGAGTAGTCCAAAAATACTTTGCAAAGGAAGATTATCAGTCGGAAATAGAATCTATAAAGCAAAATCATATTGATATAGCTCACGGATTATTCCCAAAGGAACACTCGGTATATGAGGAGATTTCTCTATTTTTTGATGATATAGATTCTTTTTTGAGAAGGAATAAATCTCCAAATTATAACTTCGTTTATGACCAAGTGGTGAGCTGTGGTGAGCTTATTTCTTCCAAAATTCTTAGTATGTTTCTTAATGAGAGAGGATTCCCTAATCAATGGATAGATGCTCGCGATTATATAAAAACAGATAATACTTATCGTGAGGGTATGGTAAATTGGGAAGTAACAGAGCAGAATATAAAAGAAAATATTGAATGTGGAAAATCTTTTGTTACTCAAGGGTTTATAGGTTCTGATGAAAATAATTTTACAACTACGCTGGGGCGAGAAGGTTCGGATTATTCGGCAGCGATATTTGCATATTGCCTTTCGGCATCCGCAATGACTATTTGGAAAGATGTGCCAGGTGTGATGACGGGTGACCCGCGTGTGTTTAAAGATGTTTCACTATTGCATAATATCTCCTATGAAGAGGCGATAGAAATGGCATATTATGGGGCAAGTGTAATTCACCCAAAAACTTTGCAACCACTGAAACGAAAAAATATTCCTTTTTTCGTAAAATCATTCGTAGAACCCGAAAAGGCGGGAACGAAAGTTGGGAACTCTGCCGAAAACCAAAGTGTAGAATCTTATATCTTAAAGGATAACCAAATTTTACTGAAAATAGCTACTAAGGATTTTTCATTCGTTGCAGAGGAGCATCTTAGCTTGATTTTTTCTCTATTGGCAAAGTATAAAATTAAAATTTCATTGATGCAAAATTCTGCTATATCTTTAGCACTTTGTTTAGAGGATAAATATCATCATTTGGAGGAGCTTAATGACGAGTTATCCAAAATTTTTAATACAGAGATAACGAAAGAAGTCTCGCTATTCACCGTGAGGAATGCAGATATGGAGAATCTTTCTCATTTTTATGATGGGAAAATTGTCTTACTCGAACAAATATCCCAGCATACTTTACAGATGGTTACATTATAAATAAAGACAGCTCTATATGAGTTGTCTTTACTTTTTTATTGATAGCTCCATATTCTTTATTTTTTCAGTTAAATCCTTTTCTACAACTTGCATTTTATCGGTAAAATCTCTAAAATTTTTACAATTTTGAGGTATAGGAATTCCGATGGTATGTATCTCACCTCCAAAACCTCGTAGTGTGCCTAATGATGCATCTAAGCAGTAAATATTATCGGTATCTTTACTAGGATAGAGAAAACCTCCTATTTTGGCATTTGTAATATGTATATAAGAAATTATTTGGTGCATATCATTTCGATCTATATTGTCGTTATTTATATTTTTATATTTGGCGTCAAAGATGAAATTTTCTTTGATGTAGTCAGGATATCGCTTATAAGTATTGTTTTCAAAAAGATAAATACCCCCTTTGTTCGATTTATTTTGTGGGTGCTTAAATTCGCATTTTTCTAGCACCGATTTGAAAAGATACTCCTCCCATAGCCAAGAACCACTAAACAGAAGCCCATATATTTTATCATTATTAAAGCCGTATTTAAGTCCCTTATGCTGAAGAATCTGCAAGCATAGCCGTTGGAGAGGCATATATTTTGTAAAATAAGGATGCCTTATAGGATTAATATTAGCAGAAATTACCTTGTTTTTGTTTTGTAATTTATAACTTTTTGTTGAATTAACAATCTGATAAATAGCCTCTTCTGTATTTAAATCTGATTTTAGGATTCTTGCCATATGGCTTATCTTTATATACTCAATTGTATGACGGATTAGTTGGGTAATATGATTGTCATATGAGAACTCTCGGACTCTATAAGCCACCTTACCTGCAAATGGAATATTTTGTTTTATATGTCGCTTAATGTTAATATTCCCTTTTACATTGGCATTATTATACTCGTTTATGGTGTATTTCTTAAAAAGTCCTTGATGCAAAGCTTCCTTTAAGTAATACGGAAATAGGTAGGCCAAGAAATCAAATACTTTATCCTTTGTACTAGAATGTTTTAGGTCAAATAGATTGATATTAAAAACCTTTTGCACCATATAATGCAAAAAATAATCTTCGCTAGAATTGGTAAATCTTGATTGTATTGTAAGTTGAGTATCATTAATTCCGATGAAGCCCATCAAATCACCCATAGTGAGTGTATTCTCATTAAGAGTGCATATTTGAGATTTATCAATATCGTCTTTATAATGGTTTAAAACTTTTGGAAATACCAATAGATTGGAAGTTTCACATAACTTGGAGATCGTTTTATTAGCAATAAGCGAAATATTATCTACATCAACTTTTTCTAATTCTGATATAGATTTAGATTCATAATCGTGTAGTGGTTCCATTATAATCTTCGGATTCTTTTAAGTTATAAGCATTTTCCAAATTCTCTAAGTGTTGCATGATTTCTTCTGCCTCATACCCACGGAGATACTCGTAGAGTAGCCCTTTTAAATGGTTATCCCATAAAGATTCCCACGCATCTTTGAGGTTGTTTTGGTAGTTGTATAATTCAATTTTTAAGAAATATGCAGGTCCTATGTGGTATGATGCATTTAGCCCCTCAATATCTGAAATGGCATTATTTAGGTTGTTCATTCTCTTGGTAGCTTCGTCCTTAATATCAGGAATTTTGGACTCAAACATTATAGAAGCCTCCGAAGCGGTTATCTCTTTCCAAGCGAATCTTCTTCTCATAGCAAAATCCATGGCCTCCACACTGCGGTCTATATCATTCATTGTCCCAATGATATAGACATTTTCAGGAATATAGAAACCATCATAAAAAATATCACTTTCTGTTATAAGGTTTTGATATTGAGTTTGTACCAATCCAGACTTTCCTCTGTAATTAGGGTCAATAGAGAAGAATAATTCACCAAAAATTTTAGATAATTCACCTCGGTTTATTTCATCAATAATAAAAATATATTTTGGAGTCTCAGAAGAATTATTGATATCGGTTATTTTTACATAATCTTTTAGTCCAAAATTTGTTTTCATTTCATTTATGATAGCCTTTCGGTAAGAATCGTGGCCACCAGATTCTGTACCTTTTCGTCCTTCGTAGATATTTCTAATTTGTTCCTTTGAGAAGAATTTAGAGGCCCCAATTATTCTATTTTTTTCTGTTTTGTCATAGCTCCGTTCGGTCAGACCAGTGCCATAGTCATTAAGTTCAATACGCATATATCTATTACCAGAAAGGGTAGGAATATCAACAGTTCCTTCTTTGTCAATTTTTTCAATCAATAGATCCCAGGCTTCATCAAAATTATCTACACCGTTATTTTGTGTATTTTTGATTGCTTTTTTGCAAAAATCCTTGAAAGAGCCATCCATTCTCTTAAAACCAATATTTGTATCGCTATCTCCTTTGATAGGACGCAATCCTTCCACAAAATCGGTATAATCATAAGATGGGTGGAATTGCACCATTTTGCAACGGCCATTCTCTTTGGTAGCCCCAAAAAATTCTGCTATTTGATGGGCAAGATAAGTTTTACCCGTACCAGGTGCTCCCGTGAGAATTAAATTTTTATTAACTTCAAGAAGATTGATATAATTTTCTAATTTTTTGTTCAAATTATAATATAGCAACATTTTTTCAAAATTGTTAAATAGTTGTTTTATAGAGTCATTAGGTTCTTTTTCATCAAAAAGCTCAAGTTCTGTCAATGTACAGGAATATTCTGGTTTAGCATCAGATTTTGGTTCTTTTGTGAGGTAAAGTCCAATAATTTTGTTATTTTCTTCCCATTTAGCTCTAATACTAAACCAAGTACTACGCCAATGAAGATAGTTACCTTTAGATCGATAACTGGGGTTAGCATTTATAGTAATACATACTTCACCATTACCATATTTAGACCATTTTTCAATTTGATTTTGTATCTTGTGACCAGGAAGATAACCTTGCCCAGTTCTTACGAAAGAATTATTATTAATATAATGAGCGATATATTTCTCATAACCAGGTAGGTTGGTATTTTCTGTTTGAAGATATTCAAGATGAGTTACAAAATACTCTAATAGATGTTTAAAATTTTTATAATTTTCTGACATAATGAAAGTTTTTTTAAACCAAAATTTTCTCTATATAATCTTCTGCATTATCTTTTTGGAAATAAACATGATTTTTATTAAAATCTTTTATATCTATATCCTCTTTCCAATTGACATCTAAGTAAGATGTATTAGAAATAATGTATGAATATAGCTCAATATTGGCATCTTTAACTTGTGGTTCAATTTTATCTTTTATGTCCAAAGGAATAGGACTCACCTGCAGTTTTTACGCCGTTCTTTGATTTGTTCTATTAGTTCAAAAAATGCCATATAATTCATTTATGCAAATATAAATAATTTTTCTAATTATCTCACTCAAAAATGCAATATAAAGCATAATATGATTAAAAATACCATTATATAAATATTAAAATATCATTTCTTAGAGGAATGTATCCATATAATTTGTACTTTTGTATTTTTTGAACTTCTCATAATATAAAATTATAAGAAGTTTTTTGAAATAACCCCTCAAAAAAATACTATGAATTCGAACTTTTATTTTTTACAAGAAGATTATAACTTATTATACAATATTGCCTATTTATCTGAGAAAAATCTCTATTCTGACCCAAACACTTGCATGTTTAAACTCAGACAGTTCAGTGAAGTAATGGTCAATGAAATTTATCAAATAGAACATATCCCTATTCCTATAGAGGGCAATCAGGCTTCTAAAATCAATACACTTAAAAGAGAAGGCATCATAGAGCCTATTATTGCTGATATTCTGCATCAATTAAGACTTAAAGGCAATGATGCTGTACACTCAGTCTATGCATCTAAGGAAACTGCAGAAACGCTGTTAAGAATGGCTTATCGATTGGCTCGCTGGTTTGCATTATCTTATGACGAAGGGACAAAGGGGCATTCAGAATTTATACTTCCTGAAAAACACTCGATTTCTGTAGATGAACTAAAATCCGAAAAAGAAGCCCAAGCAAAACAAATAGAAACACTCAAAAACAAACTTTTTGAACTTCAAAAACAGAAAGAATATTTGGAAGAAAGCCAATCCAAAGAATTTTTGTCCGCACAAAAAGAGCGTGTAAAAAAATCTCAAAAATATGCAGGAGAGCTTACTCTCTCGGAAGCTGAAACTAGAAAAATAATCGATGCTCAATTAGAAGAAGCAGGATGGCAAGCAGACTCTATTAATTTAAAATACTCCAAAGGCACTCGACCTGAAAAAGGTAAAAATATAGCAATAGCCGAATTTCCTACCGATAAAGGCAAGGCTGATTATGCTCTGTTTGCTGGTTTGCAATTGGTAGGCATCGTGGAAGCAAAAGCTGAATATAAGGACATTTCGGCAATTATTACTAATCAGTGTAAGGATTATGCAACCAGCATAAAATCAGAACATTCCGAATATATCATTTCTGAATGGGGAGATTATAAAGTACCCTTTGTGTTTGCAACCAATGGACGAAAATATCTGAAACAACTGGAAACCAAATCTGGAATATGGTTTTTGGACACGCGCCGAAATGATAACATTCCCAAGGCTTTACAAAATTGGAAGAGCCCGCAAGGCTTGTTGGAAGATTTGGAAAAAGACATAGAAAAAGCCAACCAAAAACTCAACGAAGCACCTTACGATTTATTGAAAGATAAAGACGGGCTCAATCTTCGTGAATATCAGATAAGAGCCGTAGAAGCTACTGAGAGAGAACTACTTAACGGTAAGCAGTCGATTTTGCTTTCAATGGCAACAGGAACAGGGAAAACCCGTACGATATTAGGAATGATTTATCGTTTCCTAAAAACACAGCGTTTCAAAAGAATACTGTTTTTAGTGGATAGAACTTCTCTTGGAGAGCAGGCTCACGATGTATTCAAAGAGGTACGATTGGAAGATTTACAAACCTTGGATAACTTATACAATATCAAAGGATTGGAGGATAAAAACATTGACCGAGAAACCAAAATTCATCTGAGTACAGTTCAAGCGATGGTCAAACGGATTTTGTACAATGACAGAGAAGGTACTCCATCGGTTTCGGATTATGATTTGATTATCATCGATGAAGCCCACAGAGGATATACCTTAGATAAAGAAATGGGAGATGATGAGCTGGAATTCAGAAATCAGGAAGATTTTGTAAGTAAGTATAGAACTGTAATAGAATACTTTGACGCTGTAAAAATAGCCGTCACTGCCACTCCTGCCCTGCACACTACCGAGATTTTCGGGAAACCTGTATTTGAATACTCATATAGAGAAGCTGTTTTAGACGGGTTTTTAGTAGATTACAATCTTCCTTATCAGATTATCACAAAATTAAGAAAAGAAGGCGTTCACTACCAAAAAGGAGATACGGTTCAGATTTTCGACCCAGAGAAAAACGAAATTACTGATTTCTCTGAACTTGAAGATGAACTTGATTTTGATATTAATCAGTTTAATAAAAAAATCATCATAGAAGATTTTAACCGAGTAGTTCTCAATGAAATAGCCCAAGACCTTGACCCTGAAGGACAGGGGAAAACACTGATTTTCGCAGTAGATGACCAGCACGCAGACCTTATTGTAAAAATCCTTAAAGAAATCTATGCTGAGCAAGGCATTGATAATGACGCTGTTAAAAAAATCACAGGAAGCATCGGCGATAAAAAAAGAGTTTCGGAAGCCATCAAGCAGTTTAAAAATGAGAAATATCCAAATATTGCAGTTACGGTAGATTTGCTCACGACAGGAATTGATGTGCCCGAAATTACTTCATTAGTATTTTTACGCCGAGTGAAATCAAGGATTTTGTTTGAACAAATGCTGGGAAGAGCCACTCGTCTTTGTCCGAAAATCAATAAAGAAAATTTTGATATCTATGACCCTGTAGGAGTTTTCGAAAGCATCGTAGATTTCACGAAAATGATGCCTGTGGTTGCGAATCCTTCCGCTTCTTTTGAAGATATTATCAATGGGATTAACCATAATGATGATGCTTCATCGGTAAAAAAATATGTGAATCAGCTCATTGGAAGACTGCAAAGGCGTGCCAAAAATATAGTAAAACAAGATGAAGACTATTTCCTAAATTTACAAAAAACAGCTCCACAAGAGTTTATCAGAGAACTAAAAGAACAATCAGCGGATGAAGCAAAAACATTTATCCAAAATAATATAAAAGCGATAGAATTTTTATTCCATTCTAAATCAAAATCTAATAATTACAAAATAATCAGCGGTAAAAAAGACCAAATAACCAAACGCTACCAAGGATACGGTGGAGCTGAACAGCGCCCTGAAGATTATATCGAAGAGTTTAAAGCTTTTATTACTCAAAATCAGAACAAAATAGCCGCACTCAACATTCTCTGCACCCGCCCAAAGGAGCTTACCCGCCCTGAACTCAAAAGCCTCCGACTAGAAATGGAACAAGCGGGCTATTCCATCAAGGAAATTAACCTCGCTTGGAATAAAGCCAAAAATGTGGAAATCACTACAGATATTATCGGTATTGTCCGCACATTGGCTCTGGGCAATGCTTTGGTAGATTATTCTGTTCGTTTGGAAAACGCCTTCAAAAAACTCAAAAACCATCGTCAATTCACAAAAATTGAAGAAAAATGGCTTGAACGCATCGAGAAATACCTCGTAAAAGAACAATTCATCGACAGCGAAAGTTTTAATACAGGAGCTTTCAAAAACGAAGGCGGTTATGAAAAAATCAACAAAGCCTTTAAAAATCAATTAGATAAAATTGTAGATGAACTGAAAGAGTATTTATTTGAAACAGCATAAAATTTAATAATTATGGAAAATAATAAAATTTATTTTTACAAAGGAATGCAAAACATTCTTAATCCAAAAGAGAATGAAAACCAAAGCATTGAATCTATAAAGAAAATTCAAGAGGCTTTTTTAAAAGTACTTGATAATAAGAACTTATCTTTTTTGTTAGGGAGTGGTTGTTCCTCTTACGAAATTGAAAAGAAAGTTGCGGATAGTAACACTTCTAATATCAAAAAAGAGCAAATAGGAATACCTGTAATGGCTCCTATGGCACAAGAATTTTACGAATCAACTAAGTTTAAAGAAACCAAAGAGTGTTTGTCAAACAAATTAAAAATAAATGTAGGCGATGAAAACTTCAAAACAAATCTTGAAGCCTTTTTATCAGTGCTTCATAGTTTATCTTTCTATCATTTGAAAATCAATAATAAAGCAGATGAAGAGAAAATAAATCAAGTTATAAAAGAAGCTCGAAATTTTATATTAGAAAAGTGCCTTAATGAGAAAAATATAAAAGATAAAAGAGATAATGAGTTGTTGGAAGTGTATAAAACTTTCTATAAAAAATTATTAACCCGAAACTCTACCTTGCCACGACTAAACATTTTTACAACCAATTACGATTTGTATTCAGAAAGAGCGATGGATTCTTTAGGAATACACTATGTAAATGGTTTTACAGGAGGTATAAGCAAATATTTTAATCCAACAATATTTAATTATGCTCTTGCTGAAAAGATGGATTTATCCCAATCAAAATGGAATGTAATCGACAACTTCTTTTATTTGTACAAAATTCATGGCTCTGTGAATTGGGTTGAAAACGATGATGAAGGGAAGCTATTTAAAATACAAGAAATACAAGACCCTACTTTTAATACTTTAAAGGATAAAGAAACTGTGATGATTCATCCTACTCCCTTAAAATACAATGCAAGTTTAGGAAGTCCATATTCTGATTTATTCAGAGAGTTTCAGAAGAAATTAATGCAAAATAATAATATTTTGGTTACTATTGGGTATAGCTTTAGTGATGAACATATCAATAATCTTATATTCCAGGCTTTTACAATTCCTTCATTTAGATTGATTATTATTGGATCTGAAAAACAATCAGAGACTATTGAGAAATTATACAATTTGGATGATTCGAGAATTTGGATTATAGGAGGAAAAAATAAAGAAAATGAATCTCTTCACTATTTCAAAGGATTTGTTAATGAAATTTTACCAGACTTAACAAATGAGGATTTGGATAAAAAATTAGAATCTACGATCAACAATTTAAAGGAATTACTAAGATGACAAAAGAGGATAAACAAAGGGTTATAGGAAAAGTCGTAGCTATAAATTCTGATAGATTTTCGATCGAATTATTAAGCGGATTGGATAATTTCAATGTAAATGGTTATGATGACATTCATTATTTTGCACAGTTGAATAGTTATGTAATTGTTCCTTATCAGAATTATTATATCGTTGCGGAAGTTTCTGGGGTAAGAGAAAAGGATCTAAATGTTCCTTTTTCAAATCCTACTGAACAAATTCTAAGTAAAATTCAAGCAGGAAAATACCTTGAAGTTCTTCCAATAGGAACTATCAAAGACGATCAATTCGATTTTGGTGTAAGTGTTTATCCTACACTTTATTCAGATGTATTGTACATTAAAGAACAAGAGCTTGATACTATTTTTAAAACAAACTCTAGCAAAAAGCCAATTGAAGGTACTGATAAATATAGATACACTTCTTTACCTATAGGTAAGTCTATAATTTTTCCTGATTATGAAGTTAAAATAGATATAGATAAATTTTTTGGAAGTCATTCTGCTGTCTTAGGAAATACAGGAAGTGGAAAATCTTGTACTATAGCCTCAATGTTGCAAACTCTTTATAAATTAGAAAATAATAGTGCAACTGGTAGTACTTTTATATTCTTTGATGTTAACGGAGAATATAAACAAGCATTTAAAAATTTAAAAGATAACAAAGATATACAAGTAACTAATTTTTCAATTGACACAGAAGCCACTAATGAAAAATTTCAACTTCCACATTGGTTCTTAAATATTGATGAATGGGCATTGTTATTAAAAGCAAGTGAAAAATCTCAGCTTCCTATACTGAGAAACGCTTTGGGATTTACTCAAAATTTATCTCAAGAGATCATTTCCCACATTTATGCTTGTAATATAATGTATGTATATGAACATTGGGAATCATCTGTTACAAAAAGACAAAGAATTATTTCATTGATTGACAAGTCCAAAATCGCAATAGATTATTCAAAATTAGATGCCAAGTTCGGTAATTTCTCTAATAAACAAGAAGAAGATAATTTTAAAATTTCTGTTAAAAACTACATTAAAGAAGACGTTAATATTGATTTAAAGTTTAATTCAGATTATTTTGAGTTCAAAGATTTAGAGCAAGCGTTAGAAAATGCTATTTTATATGAAGAGTATCACGGTAATAAACAAATAAGGGATTATTGTTCTTCTATGATAACTCGTTTTAAGAGCATCAAAGAAAGAGAAGATTTTAAGTTTTTAACAACAACCCAAAATGATAAAAGTATTGACGAATATATTTACTCTCTTTTAGGTATTGAGAAGCAAGAAGATAATGCAATTAAGAAAAATCAAGTTATTATTATAGATTTGAATTCTGCTAATGATGAAACTGTTGAAGTTATCTCTTGTGTAATTTCTCGTTTAATTTTCGAGAAATTGAAAACTGCTAAAGATAGGAACCAATTTCCTATTAATTTAGTTTTAGAAGAAGCTCATAGATATATCTCTACTGAATCTGGTAAAATATTTGGAGATGCGAATCGAATTTTTGAAAGAATTGCAAAGGAGGGAAGGAAATATGGAATGTTTCTATTAGTTTCGTCACAAAGACCAAGTGAGCTTTCAAGAACTGTACTTTCACAATGTAGTAATTTTATAGTTCATCGAATACAAAATCCAGAGGATTTATCTCATATTAGGCAAATAACACCACATATTTCAGAGACTATATTAAAAAGACTACCTTCAATACCTACTCAACACGCTTTAATATTTGGTCATTCTGTAAATTTACCAACAATTTTTAAGGTAAATGAAGCTAATCCTAAACCAAAAAGTGATAATAATGAAATCAGCAAAAATTGGTTTAAAGAAAAAAATTCTCAAGTGAAAAACATATGAACAATCAAGAAATAGTATCAAAGCTGTGGGCTTTGTGTAATGTATTAAGAGATGATGGTATCACTTACCATCAGTATGTAACGGAACTGACCTATATCCTTTTCCTGAAAATGGCAAAGGAAACCGATACCGAAAAAGAAATTCCAGAACAGTACCGCTGGGACAAACACGTAAAACAAGATGGTATCAATCTAAAAAAGTTTTATAAAGAACTGCTGGAGCATCTGGGTGAAGAATGCACAGGACGCGTACGCGAAATTTATGCAGGAGCAAAATCAAAAGATTAAATCCAATTGGAAGTGTTCTGATAGCAATGTATGGGGCAACCATAGGAAAATTGGGACTATTAAATATTGAAGCAACAACTAATCAGGCTTGTTGTGCTTGTATTCCATTTTCAGGGATAAATAATCGATTTTTGTTTTTCTATTTACTATCTCAAAAACAAAATATACAGGAAAAAGCAGAAGGTGGAGCACAACCTAATATTTCAAAAGAAAAACTAATTAACATTCTCTTCCCCCTCCCACCACTTTCGGAACAACGCCGAATTGTTGAAAAAATAGAGGAATTATTAGCCTTGGTTGATGATTTAGAAACTAATAAAACTGACCTTCAAAGTTACATCAAACAAGCTAAATCCAAAGTCTTGGAAATGGCTATTCGCGGGGAACTTGTGCCGCAAAATCCAGAAGATGAACCCGTTTCGGTATTATTGGAACGCATTAAAAACGAACAAAAATCTTCAAAATCCAAAGGCAAAACCACAGAACATAATACACACTATGAGGAGGAACTCCCTTTTGAAATTCCTGAAAACTGGGCGTGGTGTAGATTGGGGGAAATTGGAGAAATAATTAGTGGTGTATCATATAAAAAAACAGATATAGTTGAAGAAGGTATTCGTATTTTAAGAGGGGGCAATATTCAAAACTCTAAAATTTTACTTTTAGAGGATGATATTTATATTTCAGAAAAATATAAAAATGAAAACAATAACATTAAAAAAGGAGATATTGTTATAGTTGCATCAACAGGAAGTAGCCTTTTAATTGGAAAATCAGGATTTGTAAATCAAAATTTTGAAAATATACAGATTGGTGCTTTTTTGAGAATTATTAGAAATAGGGAAGAATTATGCAATTTTATGAAAATCATATTTGAAAGTGATTTTTATAAAACTTATATTAGAAATTTAGCCAAAGGGACGAATATTAACAATATTAAAAATGAATATCTTATTAATTTTTTCATCCCCCTCCCTCCACTTGCAGAACAGCACCGAATTGTAGAGAAAATTGAGCATATTTTTGCTGTTTTGGACGAATTAGAAGAAAATATTTTGTGATTGATAATCTGCCATTAATTTTGTAACTGATAATTGTTTATGTTTTCTATTCATTTTAATAAGTTCAAGATAACTTTAAAGGATTAAAACTAAATTCTTTAAGCAAAATTAAATCTAAATTTTTGTTTCTGTAATTATACCTAAACTCACACTCTTTAAAGAGTATGAGTTTAGGTATTCCTATGAACTTTGAAAGTCGTAAGACTTATCATTTCTATAGTATTTTACATCTTTATCGCATTTGTCATTAAAGTTGAGATACAGATATTTTGATGATAAATTAAAATCTATTTCCCTATACAGAATTTGCTAAAAATATTTCCTAAAACTTCATCGTTGGTGAATTCACCAGAAATTTCTCCAAGATGTTCCAAAGCAATGCGAAGTTCATATGCCAAAAGTTCGGTATGGATTCTATGGATTATAGCCTCCTCTACACGCTCAACAGCAGTGAGGGACTTTTGGAGAGCCTCGTAGTGGCGTTGGTTGGTGATAATAGCATTACTCTCTTCCGACTTAATATTTTTTACAAAATCGGATAATTTTTGTTTTATTGTCTCTATATTGATTTGGTTTTTTGCCGAAATACCGAGAATATCAGTCGTATATTCAGGTACCAATGCGGAATGTATTTCCTTTTGAAAATTTAATTTTTCAGAAGAATTTGTTAAATCAATTTTGTTATTTAATAGGATGATTTTTAAATCTTTACGATATATATCCTTTACAAAATTAATTACTTCATCAGGTTTGGAGTCTATTTCGTCATATAAGTAAAGCAATATCTTTGCTGAGGTGATTTTTTCTTTCGCTTTCTTTACACCAATTTCTTCAATTTCATCGGTAGTCTCACGAATTCCTGCTGTATCAACGAATCGGAATGCTGTTCCATCGATATTCAGAACTTCCTCAATCGTATCGCGAGTAGTCCCCGCAATATTACTTACAATGGCTCTTTCTTCCTTCAAAAGGGCATTTAGCAGAGTAGATTTTCCCGCGTTTGGCTTACCAACGATCGCCACTTCTATACCATTTTTTATTGCATTACCATACTGAAAACTATTTATTAAGTTTAATAGTTTTGTTTTCAGTGTGTTAAGTAAATTAAGTAGGGCAGTTCGGTCGGCAAATTCTACATCTTCTTCAGCAAAATCTAGCTCTAATTCTATCAGCGAAACGAAATTAAGCATATCATTTCGGAGGATAGCAATTTCATTTGAAATACCGCCTTTTAGTTGATTTACAGCAACTTTGCGAGATGCTTCATTTTCTGAGGCTATCAAATCAGCTATGGATTCCGCTTGTGATAAATCTATCCGTCCATTCATAAAGGCACGCATTGTAAATTCCCCAGCTTTAGCCATCCTCGCTCCATTTTTTATCAAAATTTCTAAAATTTTCTTGCCAATATAAGGAGAGCCGTGGAACGAAATTTCCACAGAATTTTCGGTAGTAAAGGTCTTCGGAGCGTGGAATACCGATAGCATTACTTCATCAATGAGTTCTTTTTCACCATTTTGCATATCATAAACCCAACCGTAGTGTAGAGTGTGAGAGGGGACATTCTCAATATTTTTCCCTTTGAAAATTTTATTTACAATCTTAAAAGAATCATTCCCCGAAACTCTGATAATACCTATAGCTCCCGTTCCATTGGCTGTTGCTAATGCACAAATGGTATCGTTTAAACTCATTTTTTTTATTTGATAAATAATTAATGTTTTTGTTGTGAAAAAATAATAAAGTTATTCAAATTTTAAAACAAACATAAAAGCTCGCGTTTGAGCTGTTGTTATTCCTCCAGCCCAATAAGGAGGTGTATTTGGGTTGTCTTTTACTAATTCATTATTCACGAAAAAAGTTCCTCGGATGGCAGGTGTTAGTTTGAATCTATTGAAATAAAATTGTAACCCTAACTCTGCCGTCCAAGCAAAATTGTGGGTTGTAGTTCGGAAAACACCTTGTGAGTTGTCTTCATCGGCATTTTCGTTACTCTGTAAATTGGTTAAATAATTAACGCCTCCTGCGATATACGGACGAGAGTTATACCATCTATCCATATGAAATTCTAACAAAATAGGAATATCTAAATAGGTAGATTTCACCGAGCGAACTCTATCTGTATTGAAGTTTTGAGGTGTTGCAATAGCCGTGTCACTAAAGGCGTCTATCAACAAGAAATCATTCATCTTGTCAAAAACAACTTTCCTTTCTACGAAATGTAGGCCTGGTTCTACTCTCAAATCTAAAAAATCGTTAATTCTCATTTTCCCGATAAGTCCCGTTCCAAACCCTGTGGAAGATTCAGAATGAATCAAATTTCGTTGTTTGTTTTGGCTCATTCCATTCGTGGGGTCAAGGTTGAGTTTATAGTCAAAATTATTTCCTGATAGGAAAAACCCCCAGCTAAATCTTTGGTTATCAAATGATTCTAATCTATCCATTCGGTCTCTGGTTCGGAACTGGGCATTAGTGATGTTCATACCTAAAATACTTAATGCCACCGACAAAATGATGTTTTGCTTCATATATTATTTCGTTGCTTTATAGATTGTAGCGATTCCGAAAGTTAATTTTTTGTAACTCACAGATTTATATCCCACCCCAAGCAGAATATTTTTCATATTTTCTCCAAAAGGGAATGCCTCGATAGAGTCTGGGAGATAGGTATAGGCACTACTATCCTTAGAAATTAGTTTGCCGATTTTTGGTAAAATATATTTGGAATAAAACATATAGAATGGTCTCATAAAACCCTCTACTTTAGAGAATTCCAAAATATATACAGAGCTGTTATCCTTTACAACTCTCCTTAGTTCGGATAGGCCTTTCTCCAAATTTTCAAAATTTCTTACACCAAAAGCAACGGAAACAGCATCAAATTTATTATCCTCAAAGGGTAAATTTTCCGCATCACCCTTCATCATTTCTATTTTGTCTTGTAGGTTGAGTTTTTTTACTTTCTCAATGCCAACATTTAGCATCTGCTGGGATAGGTCGAAACCTATAATTTTGGCATTAGTTCCTCTTTGGATTGTTATTGCCAAATCTCCTGTCCCTGTAGCTACATCGAGAACCAATTTAGGTTCGTCTTTTTTTAGCATTTTTACCAATTTATTCCTCCAACTAACATCTACTTTCATAGACAAAAGTCGGTTTAAGAAATCATACTTTGGAGCGATATTATCAAACATATCCTCCACTTGGGCCTTTTTACTTTCTTCCTGATTGTAAGGTTTTACTACTTGTTTCAAAACTAAAAATTATAATATTCTTTATAATAATTGAGATAATCTTCTTTCCTAAAAATCTTTACTCGCGTCTCTACTTTGTCAATATTTTTGATGATTTTATCATAGCTTTCATCCACATTATAATAAAAATCTTCGGTATAGAGTCTGTTAAAGTGCTTTGCTCCACCATAATATTTTTTTCCATCAATCTCTATTTGTCCCAATGCAGACAGTAGAGAGTCTTTCTTAATATCTACTCCGTAGCCATAATATTGCTTATTAATGTAATAATCAGAATGTGAAATATTTAGTAATCCACGGATTTTATTTACTTGAAAAGTGGAATCATACAAAAGTTTTTTATTATCATCAAAAACTTGTATTTTATTCTGTCCTTTATGCAAATCTACTTTTATAAATTGTCCGCTCGCAATCGTCATTTCTTCACCATTATTTATTTTGAAATAATAAGTATTATTAGTGGGATTATCGACTAAATATTCATTTTTCTTTGCTAAAAATAAAAAATAAATCCCAAATGCCACAATGAACATCAGTACTGAAACAATAAAACCGATTGTAGATGGATTTTTTTTCATTGAAAAGATTTTGGCAAAAATAAGGAATAATATTTGAATATTTATATTTATAATAACAAAAAAAATCAAAAAAAAAGAGTATCAAATTTTTGATACTCTTTTGCGATCCGGACGGGACTCGAACCCGCGACCTCCGCCGTGACAGGGCGGCATTCTAACCAACTGAACTACCGGATCATCTGTCGTTTACGAGTGCAAATATACGACTATTTTTATAATCTGCAAATTTTATAGTAAAAAAATATAATCTAATGTCTAAAAATATTGATTATCAGTGATAAAAATTTAGTTATAATTGTTCTATTTTGTTTGTTAGTTGGTCAATGAAGTTTTTTAATGGTTTTTCTACCATCATTTTTATGAACGGATTGAATTTCCCCTCAAACACTAACTGTACTTCGGTTTTCTGTTCACTGATAGGAGATAATAGACCTTTTAATGCAAACTGTAGGTTGGCAGAGTCTGATTTTAGCACTACTTGGTTTGAGGATACTTCCTCAATAATAAGGCCGATTTCGGGCATACCGCTTAGACTAAATTTGAAGCCATTTTCCGTAGTTTCAAACTTTTGTAGATTTTCAGGCATTAAGTTTTGGTAGTCTTTTGGGCGGTTTAGCATTTCTTTCAATCCTACTGATGATTTATTTACGATAATTTTTCTTCCTTCTAAAATCATTTTTTTATACTTTTGTAAAATTAAATTTCTACAAATGTATAAAGTTTTTATTAATGAGAAAAAAATATCTCTTAGTCGCTACCCAGAAAATGCAGATAAGCAGATACTTTTTGAGGGAGAACACTGCTTGGAGGTGGGATTGCATATTTTAGAAAATACTAGTATTCAATCAGTTAATATTTATGGAGAGGATATTGATTTTATTTGGGAAAGATTTAAAAATATTTTCAAAATTGTAGAGGGAGCAGGTGGTGTAGTGAAGAATACCGAGCAGAAGATATTATTTATTCGTCGGTTAGGGCGTTGGGATTTGCCAAAAGGGAAAATAGAGCGGGGGGAAACCTACGAGACGGCAGCAGTACGGGAAGTGGAGGAGGAAACCCGATTGAGTAATGTGAAGATAAATCATTTCATTATGAAAACTTATCATATATATAAAGAGCGAGAGGGTGGAAAGGTACTGAAAATCGTCCATTGGTTCGATATGGATTATGATGGTAGTGCTACGCCGATTCCGCAGGTTGAGGAGGGAATAACAGATGTTCAATGGTTGTGCGAGGAGGAAATTATCAAGAAAGTATTGCCGAATACATTTAGAAATATTCAAATAGTTTTAGCAGAAAAATAATAAATTTAAATAAAAAAATAAGAAAAATGCTTGTAATAGGAATTGCTGGGGGGACTGGCTCGGGGAAAACAACAGTAGTGAATAGAATCTTGCAAAAACTTGATGATGAGGGAGTTAATTTGCTATCTCAGGATAATTATTATCATGATAATCAACATTTATCTTTTGCAGAAAGAGAAGGTCTGAATTATGATCACCCAAAGGCTATAGATTTTGAGTTGCTTACAGAACACATCAGAAAACTGAAGAATGGTGAGTCGATAGAGCAACCCGTGTATAGTTTTGTAACCCATTCAAGAACAGGAGATAAGGTGAGAATAGAGCCTAAAAAAGTACTCATAGTAGAGGGAATTTTGGTACTTACTAATAAGGAACTTTTGAAGGAATTTGGCTTGAAAATATTTGTTCATGCTGATGCAGATGAGCGACTCATCCGAAGAATCCGAAGAGATATACAAGAGCGTGGTAGAGATTTGGAGGAAGTGCTACATAGGTATCGTATGACCTTGAAACCAATGCACCAAGAATTTATAGAACCATCTAAAAATGAAGCAGATATAATTATCCCAAATATGAAATTTGAAAATGGTGCCTATAATACGGCTGCAATCGATATGCTCTCTACGGTGATTAATGAAACATTGAAACAATATAGTAAGTAATGAGCAATACTTTTAATAAGGAAAATCGATTGAATAGTGTATTTAATAATCATAAATATGTTATTACCCTTGTAATTTTTTTAGTGTGGATTGTTTTCATTGATAATGGTAGCGTCTTGGTAATTTTGGACTTGAATTCCGAAATAAATAGATACGAACAGCAATTAGAATATTATAAGAGTGAATACGAAAAAAATAATAATTTCTATAATAAATTAATGAAAAATAAAGAAGAAAAAGAGAGATTTGCAAGAGAAAATTATTTTATGAAAAAATCAAATGAGGATATTTTTATACTCGTGAGTGATAGCACAAATATGAAAAAATAGGTATTATGGATTTTATAAAGAAAAATATAGCAAATGTATTCACACTAGGAAACCTCTTTTCGGGGTGTGTAGGTTCAATACAATTGATTTTAGGAAATTATGAAATTACAGCGATATGTATTATTATTTCACTCATTTTGGATTTCTTTGATGGATTTATAGCCCGAGCGATGAAGGCGAATTCTGAGATGGGGATTCAGTTGGATTCCTTAGCTGATATGGTGAGTTTTGGACTTTTACCAGGACTTACAATGTATAAAATGCTTGAATTACAAGGATATAGTTATGATGGTGTAAAATATTTAGGATTGCTTATTACGATTTTTTCTTGTGTGAGATTAGCCATTTTTAATATTGATACCGAGCAAAAATATTATTTCAAGGGACTGAATACGCCAAGCAATACGATACTGATTTTTGGGGTGTATTACGCCTATCAAAGTGGGAAAAGTTTTGAGTTTTTGGTAAATAATATTTGGATTTTGATAGGGCTTACGGTATTCCTTTCGTGGTTATTAATCAGTCCAATCAAGATGATAGCAATGAAATTTAAATCAATGAAATTAGCAGATAATTATCCTAAAATAGCTCTCTTGGTTGGTAGCGTATTCATATTAATTTTTGGAGGTATTGTAGGGATTCCGTCGGTTATTGTGTATTATATTCTCGTTTCTATTGTCTTTCAAAAGCAGTTAAAATAAAATTATAAAAATAAACAAATAATGAATTTAAAATTACATAAACCATTGTGTATATTTGATTTAGAGACTACAGGAACAGATATCTCTAAGGATAGAATTGTGGAAATTTGTATCTTAAAAGTTAATCCAGATGAAAGTCGAGAGTCCAAAACGTGGCTCATAAATCCAGGGATACCAATTCCTGCAAAGGCAAGTGAAGTGCATAATATCACTGATGAGGATGTGGCCGATAAACCAAGTTTAAAAGATATTGCTCCGCAAATTATGCAGATGTTGGCAGGGGCAGATTTGGGCGGATTTAATTCCAATCGTTTTGATGTTCCACTCTTGGCAGAGGAACTTTTGAGGGTCGGTGTTGATTTTGATTTGTCAAAAATTAGACTTATAGATGCACAAGTTATTTATCACAAAATGGAGCCAAGAAATCTCAGTGCAGCATATAAGTTTTATTGTGATAAGACTTTGGAGAATGCTCACTCGGCGGAGGCAGATACTCACGCAACATTTGAAATCATAGATGCTCAAGTAGGTAAATATCAAGAACTTGGTAATAATGTGGATGCTCTTAGTGAGTTTTCTTATCATAGCAAATTTGCTGATTTGGCAGGAAATATTATCTATGATAGCGAGGGTGTGGAAGTTTTCAATTTTGGGAAATACAAGGGGCAACGCGTAGTGGATGTCTTTAAAAAAGATATTGGTTATTTTGGTTGGATACAAAATGCTGATTTTCCGCTATATACGAAAAAAGTACTCACCGCTATTCAATTAAAATCCAAGTTTTAATAGAGTAAAATACATTTTATTAAAATACTAAATATCAATTTAGAATCGTGATTTGATAGATTTTTTGTATTTTTGCATTAAATTTTTAAGAAAAAGATATGAGTGATATTGTATTATGCCCGAAATGTGGCTCCGAATACACCTACGAGCAGGATAATTTGATGGTTTGTTCTCAATGTTTCAATGAATGGGACCCTGAGGAATTGGTCAATGAGGATAAGGTGTTAGATTCCAATGGAAATGAACTTAAAGACGGGGATTCTGTTGTGGTCATCAAGGATTTACCTGTAAAAGGTGCTCCGAAACCAATCAAAGCGGGTACAAAAGTGAAAAATATTAGACTGAGACCTGATAGCGACCATAATATTGATTGTAAAATTGATGGATTTGGGGCGATGTCTCTAAAATCAGAATTTGTAAAAAAATCATAATAGGTTAAAATGCGGTAAATCAATAATGATTTATCGCTTTTATCGTTTTATTGTGGTATTTTGGAGTGAAATTTTTTTTATTTAGGGAAAAAATTTTATTTTTGCCTTATGGATTATAGAAAATTGATAATTAGAGGAATTTCTTACAGCCAGACTATCACAAATTCGTACATATTGTTGTTGGAGGATGAGATTTCTACTCTGAAACTCCCGATAGTAATAGGTAATTACGAGGCCCAGGCTATTTCGTTGGGGTTAAATAAAGATTTGCAAATATCTCGTCCTTTGACGCACGATTTATTTGCACGATTTGTTTCCACGGCGAAATATTCTTTAGTTTCAGTAGTTATTTATAAAATTGTAGAGGGTGTATTTCATTCGTATATATATTTTAAACATAGAGAAACAAAAGAAGAACTAGTGATAGATGCTCGCACTTCCGATGCCGTGGCGTTGGCAGTTCGTTTTAATGCCTCAATCTATGCGACACCACATGTAGTAGATGAGGCAGGTATTTTATTGAACATTAGTAAATCCGAAGAGGAAGAACAAGATTTTGGACTTGACGATGAGAAAAAAATAGGGTGTAAAGAGGATATAATAAAATCAGGGTATGAAGAGAATATAATGGTACATTATAAAGATATTAACATAAAAGATTTGGACATAGAATTGTTGGAAGAATTATTGGAATATTCTGTAAGTGAGGAGGATTTTGATACCGCTATTAAAGTGCAGGAGGAAATTAAAAAACGAAAAAATAATATAGAATAATTTTTTATAATGGATATTAGATTTAAATTGACTATTATGAACTTTTTAGAGTTCGCTGTGTGGGGGGCTTACCTTACCTCTATGGGGACTTATTTGAGTTCTATTGGTCTTGCCGAGAAGATTGGTAATTTTTATGCTATGCAGGGGATAGTTTCAATTTTTATGCCTGCTTTGATGGGGATAATTGCAGATAGATGGGTTCCTGCCCAGAGGTTGTTGGGGATTAATCATCTATTATCAGCGATATTTATTATTGCTACGGGCTATTATGGATATTCTTCGGGGGAGAATGTACATTATGGAGTGATATTCACTCTATATTCTATCAGTGTGGCTTTCTTTATGCCGACGATTGCTCTTTCTAATTCTACTGCTTATAATGTATTGGTGCAGAGTGGATTGGATACTATCAAGGCTTTTCCTCCTATTAGAACTTTTGGTACTGTAGGGTTTATTTGCGCTATGCTTTTTGTGAATTTCTTTGGTGAGATTAATGGTGGCTATGGTTTTAATTTTGTCAAAAACCCTGATTTTATAAGCTTTCAGTCTAACTACAATCAGTTTTATGTATCGGGGATTTTGGGATTAGTATTGTTTGTATATTCATTATTTTTACCAAACTGCCCTATCAACAAATCTGAAAAGAAACAGACGCTTAGTGAGGCATTTGGATTAAAGGCTTTTGCATTGTTTAAGGATAGGAAAATGGCAATTTTCTTCATTTTTTCAATGTTTTTGGGAGTATCTCTACAAATTACGAATGGATATGCTAATCCATTTATTTCAACATTTAAGGAGATTCCAGAGTATGCTGAAAGTTGGGGAGCAAGTAATGCCAACGCCTTGATTTCGCTGTCTCAAACCTCCGAGACATTATGTATATTATTGATTCCGTTCTTTTTAAGAAAATTTGGTATCAAAGTAGTTATGATGATGGCAATGCTTGGTTGGGTTCTTCGTTTCGGATTATTTGGTGTCGGGAACCCTGGCGTTGGGGTGTGGATGTTTATCCTATCTATGATAGTGTATGGTATCGCCTTTGATTTCTTTAATGTTTCAGGGTCGTTATTTGTTGATAAAGAAGTAGATAAGGAGATAAAATCTTCGGCACAAGGAGTATTTATGATGATGACGAATGGTTTGGGTTCAACTATTGGAATGTTTTTTGCTCAATATGTAGTTAATCATTTTGTGTATAGCCATAAGTCGGATATAAATCAGCAATTAGCAGGTTGGCAAACATCTTGGATTATTTTTGCAGCATATTCGTTTATAGTGATGATTTTGTTTGCAATATTTTTTAAATATAAACATAAAGTTATAGATATAAAACATTAAAATAGGAAAACTTTGACTTTTAGGAAGTTAAAGTTTTCTTATTTCGTTTATTTAGGATATTAGATAGATAAAGGAGTAGAGGGAAAATATTGATTAATATCAATTTTAGAGAAAATTAATAAATTTTATTTTAATATAAAGGTAGAATTTTTCATATTTGCAAAAAAAATTAAAATTATAAAAATGGGATTTGGAAATCTTTTAAAATTATTCCAACCGAAGGACAAAGTGTTTTTCGTACTATTTGAGAAGGTAACTCAGAATTTGGTAGAAATGTCTAAATTTTTCCATGATGGAATACAAGAATTTGACCAAAGTAATGAGGAGTTTTTGAAAAAAATTAGTGATTATGAGCATATTAATGATGACCTCACGCACCAAATTTTTGTAGAATTAGGTAGAAATTTCATTACACCATTAGATAGAGAGGATATTTCTACTCTCAGTGTAAAGTTAGATGATATTGCAGATTATATGTATGCGTCTGCAAAGTATATCTATTTATACAAAACACCTGTTACTAAGGAATATGGAGAGTTTTCATTGCTTATCTACAAGGCTTGCTTGGAGATTCAGAAGGCTATTTCCAATCTTAAAGATTTCAGAGATACGAATGCAGTAAAGGAATCATGCATTAAGATTAACTCTTTTGAGAATCTTGCTGATGATGTACAATCTAAGGCAATGATAAAATTATTTGAGACTAATGACCCTATAATGATTATCAAGGTAAAATCTGTGCTTAGTTATCTTGAGGAGGTTACGGATAAGGCAGAAGATGTAGCAAGTACATTGGATCATATTATCGTGAAATACGCTTAATCAATAGTTTAAAAATGGAGGAATTATTAAGTCTATCACCATTGCTGTTAGCTATTATTGGATTAGCGTTAGCTTTTGATTATATTAATGGTTTTCACGATGCTGCGAATTCTATTGCAACGATAGTTTCTACGAAGGTTCTTACCCCATTTCAGGCGGTTTTGTGGGCAGCCTTTTGGAATTTTGTGGCATATTTCGCTGCAGAATATTTTTTAGGATTTAAAATTGGTAATACAATAGCAAAGACTGTTAATGAGAATTTTATCACTTTAGAAGTGGTGTTTAGTGGGTTGTTGGCTGCTATTTTTTGGAATTTATTCACTTGGTGGTATGGTATTCCGTCATCGTCATCTCATACCTTAATAGGTGGTTTTTTGGGGGCAGCACTGATGTATGCTTTTACGAAAAATTACCATGAAGTAGCAATGGCGCAACAGCATTTATCAAGATTTGATGCTTCTATAGAAGCTATTAAAATTGTTTTTAAACAAGATGTAATAGTCTATAAGAAGGTGATACCAATATTTTTATTTATCTTTTTAGCACCTTTTATAGGAGCTTTTGTTTCTGTGATTATTACTTCGATTATCATCAATATGTCTAAGAGACAAAATCCACATAGGGTGGAGAGGCTTTTTAAGAAATGCCAAATGGTTACCTCTGCATTTTTTAGTTTTGGACATGGACTAAATGATGCTCAGAAGGTAATGGGGATAATAGGTGCAGCTGTAATATATTATCATATTAATCACGGAGATGCCGACTATATTACTGCAGAGGATAGATTTAAGTATTTTGCAGACCACTACGGTTGGGTGCCAATCACCTCGTTTATAGTGATAGGTTTGGGTACAATGTCTGGTGGTTGGAAGATTATTAAGACGATGGGGTCTAAAATTACCAAAGTCACTCCGCTGGAAGGCGTAAGTGCTGAGACTTCTGGTGCTCTCACATTGATACTTACGGAGCAGTTGGGTATTCCTGTTTCTACGACGCATACTATCACAGGGTCTATTATTGGGGTGGGACTTACCAAGAGAATCTCTGCTGTACGATGGGGAGTTACCGTGAGCCTACTTTGGGCATGGGTGCTTACGATACCTATTTCTGCATTTATTGCGGGAATTTGTTATCTAATCGTGGCTTATTTACAATAATATAAAGATGCTATCATATTTATGGTAGCATTTTTCTGTTATCAATATTTTTCCTTATTTTTGCCTAACGAAATAATAAATAATGAAATTAATACATAGGAACTTACTAATAGGTATCCACGATGCTCTCCAAGAGACTTTTTTTGAAGATAAAAAATATGCTGATAAGGTGATAGAACGCCTCTTAAAAGCCAATAAAAAATGGGGAAGCCAAGATAGAGCAGTAGTTTCAGAGATTTTTTACAATATCATTCGTTGGCGAAAACGCCTTGAATACTACATTGGCGAGGGGGCTAAACCTAATAATATTTATAGACTTATTTTGGCTTATTTGTTGTGGAGTAATACAGAATATAAGAGATTCGATGAGTTTTCAGGGCTGAAAATTGCGGATATTCTTACCAAGATAAAAAAAGAAACATTCCCCACTAAAGCTATAGAGCATTCAGTACCCGAGTGGCTAGTGGAGATTTTGGAACAAGAATTAGGAAGTGTTTGGGAAAGAGAAGTAATTGCCTTGAATGAGCAAGCATCAACTATTTTGAGAGCTAATACATTGAAGATAAGTCCGAAATCTTTGGTTGATGAGTTAGCTTGTGAGAATATCTCGGCCTTTACAATTAATGGCTACCCAGATGCTGTGCAGTTGGAGGAAAAGAAAAATGTATTCCTTACATCGGCATTCAAAGATGGTTTCTTTGAGGTTCAAGATGCAAGTTCTCAGAAGATAGGACGATTTTTGGAAGTTGCAGAAGGACAAAGAGTGGTAGATGCCTGTGCAGGAGCAGGGGGTAAGACATTGCACCTTTCCGCACTGATGAAGAATAAAGGACAGATTATTGCACTTGATATTTTTGAGTGGAAATTAGCTGAACTGAAAAGAAGAGCTAAAAGGGCAGGTGCACACAATATAGAGACTCGCTTGATTTCTGATAATAAAGTGATTAAGAGACTTCACGAAAAGGCAGATAGACTTCTGATTGATGCTCCGTGTTCGGGACTAGGAGTTTTGAAAAGGAATCCAGATTCTAAATGGAAAATAGACACCGAATTTATTGATAGAATAAAAGTTGAACAGCAGAAAATCCTACAGGATTATTCAAAAATGCTCAAAAAAGGTGGAAAGATGATTTATGCGACTTGCTCTATTCTACCATCTGAGAATAATCTTCAAGTAGAGAAATTCTTAAGTAATAATCCAGATTTTAGGCTTATTAAAGACGAGAAAATAATGCCAAGTCAAGGCTACGATGGATTTTATATGGCTCTTATTGAAAGAATATAAAATAAGAAAGACTGACCTATAGAGGTTGGTCTTTTGTTTTGTTAGGATTTTAGCAATTTTATTCAAAAATATTGTTAAAATAGTTGAGGATAACATTTTTTTTCGTAACTTAGCACATTGAATATTTAAAGATATTTAGATTAATAAATCAAGCATTATGATGTATAAAGAAGGAGAAAAATTAATACCGATTAATATTGTTGATGAGATGAAATCGTCGTACATTGACTATTCAATGTCGGTAATTGTGTCGAGGGCATTGCCTGATGTGAGAGATGGCTTTAAGCCTGTACATAGGAGAGTATTGTATGGGATGCATGAATTGGGAGTATTCCATCATAAAAAATATTTGAAATCCGCCAGAATCGTTGGTGATGTCTTGGGGAAATTTCACCCGCACGGAGACTCGTCAGTATATGATACGATGGTTCGTATGAAGCAAGAGTGGAGCTTGAGATATCCGCTCGTCGATGGGCAGGGTAACTTTGGGTCTATGGATGGAGATTCGCCAGCAGCAATGCGTTATACCGAAGCACGCCTCCAAAAAGTGTCAGATGAAGTTTTGGCAGATTTGGATAAAGAAACTGTAGATTTCCAAAATAACTTTGACGATTCCCTAAAAGAACCAAAAGTATTACCAACAAGAGTGCCAACGCTTTTGGTAAATGGTAGCTCGGGGATTGCTGTAGGTATGGCTACCAATATGGCTCCACATAACCTTACGGAATCCATTGATGCAGTATGTGCATATATTGATAATCACGATATTACAATTGATGAGTTGATGAAACATATATCAGCTCCAGATTTCCCAACAGGAGGGGTAATCTATGGTTATCAAGGAGTAAAAGATGCCTTCCATACGGGGAGAGGTAGAATTGTTTTGAGGGCAAAAGTACATTTCGAAGAAATACATAATAGAAATGCTATTGTGGTAACCGAAGTGCCGTATCAAGTAAATAAAGCGGATATGATTGCCCGAACAGCAGAACTTATAAAAGACGATAAGATACCTGGAATCCACGATATTAGAGATGAGTCATCTAGACGAAATGGAGGAAGTGGAATCCGTATCGTATATGAATTAAAAAACGATGCTATCCCAAATGTGGTGCTTAACTTACTCTATAAATATACAGCTCTGCAAACTTCATTCTCCGTGAATAATATCGCTTTGGTGAATGGGCGTCCTGAACAGCTTAACTTGAGGGACATTATTAAATATTTTGTAGAGCATAGATTAGATGTAGTTACCAGAAGAACTATTTTTGAACTCAAAAAGGCGAAGGAAAAAGCACATATCTTAGAAGGATTTATGAAGGTGATTGCTACACAGGATACCTTGGATAGAGCAATTTCAATCATTAGGCATTCCGCCAATCCACAAGCTGCAAAAGAAGGATTAATTAGTGAATTTGAACTATCCGAAATACAAGCACAAGCTATCTTGGATTTGAGATTGGCGAGACTTACGGGTATGGAGCTGGATAAAATTCGTGCTGAATATGAGGAAATTATGGCTCTTATCAAAAATTTGGAAGATATTTTGGCAAATGAGTCAAGAAGATATCAAATTATAAAAGATGAATTGACGGATATTAAGACAAAATATGGTGATGAGAGGAGAACAGAGATAGACTATGCAGGTGGAGAAATGTCAATAGAGGACTTTATACCGAATGAGGCAGTAGTGCTTACTATTTCTCATGCTGGATATATTAAGAGAACCCCACTCACAGAATACAAGGTTCAGTCTAGAGGTGGCGTAGGGAATAAGGCGGCCACTACACGGGATGAGGATTTCTTGGAATATATCGTTTCGGCAACGAACCACCAATATATGTTATTCTTCACCGAGAAAGGTAAATGTTATTGGCTAAGGGTATTTGAAATACCGGAAGGGTCAAGAACGGCAAAAGGTAGAGCTATCCAAAACCTTATTAATATAGAACCAGATGACAAAATTAAGGCATATATCAGAACAAATGACCTAAAGGATGCTGATTATGTCAATAATATGAGTGTGGTGATGATTACCAAAAATGGAACCATCAAGAAAACATCATTAGAGGCTTATTCTAGACCTAGAGCAAATGGTATTAATGCTATAGAAATTCGTGAAGATGACCAGCTTCTTGGAGCAAAACTTACCAATGGAGAATCTGAAATAATGATTGCTACGAAAAATGGTAAATGTATTCGCTTCTCAGAAGAGAAAGTTCGAGAGGTAGGTAGAGGCTCTATTGGTGTGAGAGGGATATCTTTAGAAGATGATAGCGACGAGGTAATCGGTATGATTGTCGTAAATGATGTAGAAAAAGAATCCGTATTGGTTGTATCTGAAAAAGGATATGGAAAGAGATCAGCAGTGGAAGATTATAGAATCACTAACAGAGGTGGTAAAGGAGTTATTACCTTGAATATCACTGAGAAAACAGGAAATCTCATTGCTATTCAGAATGTAACTGATGATGACGGGCTAATGATTATCAATAAATCAGGTGTGGCAATCCGTATGGGTATGGAAGAACTTCGCATAATGGGAAGAAATACCCAAGGAGTGAAGGTAATCAATCTTAAAAATAATGACGAAATTGCAGCCATTACCAAAGTAGAGATGGACAAAGAAATAGAGGATGAGGAGGTCTCAGAAAATACAGAAACCCCTCAAACAGAAGACAATAATTAATAAATCATAAAATGAAAAAAATCGTTTTGAGCTTAGTAGTAGTAGCAACTACATTGGCTTTTGGACAGAAAAAAGAGATTCGTAGTGCTTTCAAAGCGGTAGAATCTGGAGACTTGGCAACAGCTACAGCCAAGATACAGGAAGCTGAAAACCTATTGTCAGGTAAAACAGAACTTTTGGAGCCATCAGTATTAGAAGAATATTACTATACGAAAGGATTTGCACTCTTGAAAAATGGAAAAATAGCGGAGGGAGCGAAATACCTCAGTCTAATATCTGATTTAGGAAAATCTAAAATTTATACAGGAAAAGATAGTAATAAAAATAGAGTCTATTTTGTAGGGAAGGCCTCTGCTGATAAATCAGGCATAGAGAACCTTAAAGAGGATTCTTATAGCCCAGCCTTGTTGGCAAATTTGGGAGCCCAGCTTAATCCTACAATTCAAGCGGTGAATAAAGAAGCAATGGATGCCTATAATTCCAAAAATTATAATGTAGCAGCACCAAAATTTGCAGAAATATACTATCTATTGAAGGCAGCAGGACAGGATAATAAAATATATTTATACTATTCTGCAGTTGCCTATGCACAAGGGAAAGATAACCTAAATGCTATTGAAGCCTATAAAAACTTAGTAGATATTGGTTATACAGGGGTAGAAACAAAGTATTTGGCAAAAAATAAAAAAACGGGTCAAGTAGAAAATATAGATAAAGCATCTTGGGAATTACTCAAAAAAGCAAGTAATGGAGATTTTGAAGATTTCAGAATGGAGACTTCAAAAAGTGTAGAAGGTGAGTTGTACGAAACTTTAGTTGCCCTTGCAGTAGAAAGTGAAAAATACGAATACGCTATCAATTATGCAGAAAAGGGACTTGAAAAATTCCCTTCGTCTAATAGATTGATGGACTTAAAGAGTTTGGCATATTATAAATCTGGTAGAACAGAAGAATTCATCAGCAGTCTAAAACAGGTAGTAGCTAAAAACCCAGAAGATAAGACAGCTTTATATAATTTGGGAGTAATGCTTAGCAAAGACCCTAATAAAAAATCTGAAGCAGTATCCTACTTTGAAAAAGTTATCTCTTTGGATAAGAAAAGTACTGATGCTTGGCAAAACTTAATTACATTACTTATTGGTGATGAAGAGGGCTTTTGGAATGAATATCGCCCATTGAGAGATTCTAATAAAAATAAAGATATTGAGAAAGCTAATAAGTTAATGGATGATAGAAAGAAAAGATTATTAGAGGCTGTGAGTAAGGCTGAAGAGTGGCATAAATCAGACCCAACCAATCTTGATGCCATAGGTAGAGCAAAAGAACTTTATAGTGCATTGAGAAATGAACTTAAAATCAAAGAATTTAAAGCAAAAGAACAAGCTTTAAAGAAATAAAATGTTATTTTGACGGAGATATTTTTAGTTATATAGGATATTCCATAATATGTGGGATTTTGATTGTTATAACTATTGGTTTTGGAACGCCTTGGGCAGTGTGTATTATGCTGAGATGGAAGACGAATCATACCGTTATTGATGGGCGTCGTATGTATTTTGATGGGAATGGTGCCAGTCTTTTTGGACATTGGGTTGTTTGGTATTTATTGTGTTTCATTACATTAGGTATTTATGGTTTTTGGCTAACCATAAAAATGGAACAATGGAAGGCAAAACATACTCATTTTTGAGGATTAATAAAGAAAAAGAGGCTCATTAGAGCCTCTTTTTCTTGTAATTAGTATTTAAGGAAATAAGGTGTAAAAAAAACTGGGCAGTACCTGCCCAGTTTCATGGATAAAATTATTTAAAATCTGCGTCTGTAGCTTTGTTCATCTCGTAGGATTTTACCTCAAAGGTAATATCCATTCCTTGGAGATTTTGACTTATTTTGAAAGGTAGTTTTATTCCCTTAACATCTCTATAATCAGAGAAGTAGGTAGGGTAGGTTACCGTCTTACCATTCATACTTTCAGTAGTGATTTCTCCTATTTTTAATCCAGTTTTTACGCTGTATAGTAGTGTTTTGCTACCTTTTTTTATAGCATAAGCATCTTCGCCATTAATAGTTTCAATACCTTTTAGCTCGACATTATTGAATGAAAGTTCTGGGAAGATAGTTGCTTCTTCTTTCATTTTATTCACTACATCTTCTGGTAGAGGCATCTTTTGTCCTTGTCCTGCCAAATAGCCATCTTTACCATTGAATACTATTTTTTGTATAGATTGTCCCATCATTTGCATATCAAGAGAATGTTTTCCTCCTTGACCTTTGATGTCGGTAATTTCTAATGTCATTCCTTGCACAGATGCAGAGGCAATGTATTTTAGAGATTTAATACTTTCTACGGCAGTTTTCCCTCCAATATTATTTATATATTTTTCAGCAATGGTTTGGGTGGTTACTCCTTCGGCTACTTTTTTCGCTACAGGTTTTTCTACTTGGTTTGCTTCGGTATCAAAATATTTCACGGGATAGCCTAACTTCTCAACATTATCAGCGATATCGCTTACTTTTCCTGCTACGAAAATTCTTGTTTGGTTAGGCAAGATATTTTCTTTCACTACTTTTGATATATCACTGATTGTTACATTATCCACAGATTTTAAATAGTTAGCATAGAAATTCTCAGGTAAGTTATATATCTTTTTATTGAGAGCAAAACGAGCAATAGTAGACGGCTCCTCCAAAGACATAATGAAACTACCCTTATGTTTCGCCTTCACAAGGTCTAATTCTTCTTGTTTTATGGAAGAAATTCCTCTCAATTCATTCATAAATTCTACGATGGCCTTGTCTGTAACTTCATTTCTTACACTTGCAGATGCTTTAAAATTAGGAGTGTATTTACTTGTAGATAGGGTAGAGTAGGCTCCGTAGGTGAAGGCATTTTTCTCACGGAGATTCATAAATAGACGGGCTTCACCTCCGCCACCGAGTATGCTGTTAGCCAACACTCCTGCGAAATAAAGAGGATCATTCATTTGTAGTTTAGTGATATTCCCTACATTAATTACGGATTGCACAGCATTTGGGATATCCACAATGTCTATTTCTGTTTTTGCTACATTTTGAGCAGTAGATTTCACAAAGGCGATATTATCACCTTTTTTCCAATTATTGAAGGATTTTGTTACTAATTTTTTTACATCTTTTACATTAACATCTCCTACGATTACGAGGTAAGCAGTATTCGGAATGAAGTACTTTTTGTGGAAGTTTTTAATGTCGTCTAACTTAATTTTATTGATGCTTTCCTTAGTCTGGAACTCTCCTTCGGCAGTATTTTTACCATAAGTAAGTGCAAAATAAACTCTGTTTCCAATTTCGTCGGCACTTTTTTCTACTGCTTTCATTTGTTCCAAGCTTCGTTCCTTACCTTTTGCGGTTTCCTCCTCTGTAAAATTAGGATTGATAATAGCCTGAGCCATTAAATCAAGTACCTGAGGATAGTATTTAGATAAAGTATTTGCCGATGCTCCTGCACTGCTGAAATGAAGACTTGCCCCAAAGAAATCCAATTTTTTATTAAACTCGTCTTTAGAAATGGTCGTAGTTCCGTTGTCCAATTGGTCAGCCATAAGGTTTCCTACCCCTGTAATATCACCCTCGTAGATAGGAGGTAGGTTGTTATGAAGGCTAATGGTAACTCGTGGTAATTTGTGGTTCTCAACAACCATTACTGTGAGGCCGTTTTTCAGTTGGAATATCTGTGGCTTTGCAATGTTGATAACGGGCGTTGGTGCTGGTTTGGGCATTGCATTAATGTCTATATTTTGTGCTGATAGCATTCCTGATAGCAAGAAAGTTGCAGCGATATATTTAATGTTTTTCATTTTCGTAGATTATTTTTTTTGAGGTAAATAATTAATGATGATTCTTTGGTTAGGGCTAAGATATTTTCTTGCCACCTCTCTCAGCTCTTCCCTTGTGATAGAGCGGTATATTTCTATCTCTTTATTGATGAGATTGGTATTTTTTTTGAGCATATAGTTCGTTGCCAAGGAGTGGGCTACTTCCTCTACCGAAGAGTTAGCATTCACAAAATCGTCTTCCACTTGGTTTTGTAATTTTTGGAAGTCTTCCTCAGAGATAAGATTAGTCTGTATATTACTAATCTCGGTATTAATATCTGCTTTTAGAGTATCCTTAGAGGTGTTTCCCATAGGAATAACGAAGAAAGCAAATGTACTATAGTCTTCCATCCCAAGGTTAAAGGCACTTACTTCTAATGCTTTTTTCTCATCATCTATCAACTTTTTATGAAGTACAGACGATTTACCAGAGCTTAGATATTTCCCAATTAGATTGAGAACATAAGAGTCTCTTTGTGTATCGGCAGGTGTTCTGTAAGCGAATACATAGGCAGGGATTTGTATATTGCTATCATAGATAGTTTCCTCTGTTTCAGTAGTTATGGGTGTTTCTTGTGGAAAATTTCTTACAATAGTCTCACCTTTTGGGATACTTCCGTAGTATTCTGCAATCCATTTTTTTGTTTGTTCAGGACTAATATCTCCCGCTACGACTAAAACGGCGTTGTTTGGAGAGTAATATTTTTTGAAGAAAGCCAAAAACTCATCAAGCTTAGCAGAGTTTAAGTCCTCGATAGAACCAATTGTAGTTCCTTTGTAAGGGTGTTTTTTAAATAAGGAAGTCAGTATACTATTGAACAGATTACCATAAGGTTGGTTATCCATTCTCATTCTTTTCTCCTCTTTCACCACATCTCTCTGTGTATCTACACCAATTTGGTTGATTACTGGATGTCTCATTCTTTCTGCTTCCATCCATAGCCCAAGTTGTTCATTATTAGAAGGGAAAGTTTCATAATAGTAGGTTCTATCTCCCGTAGTGTTTGCATTGTTAGTTCCTCCATTAGAAGATACAATCTTAAACCACTCACTACGCTTAATATTTTTTGTCCCCTCAAATAGAAGATGTTCAAAGAAGTGAGCAAAACCAGTTCTTCCATTGGCCTCATCTTTCGCACCAGCGTGATACATTACAGAAGTAGTAACGATCGGTGCAGAGTTATCTCTGTGTAGAATTACATGCAAGCCATTGGGTAAATTGTATTCTTCGAAATTGATGTGCTGAGCATTAGCTACTATTCCAAATAGTGCTGCCGCGGCGATTGATAGAAATTTCCTTCTCATTTTTAATAAAAATTTTATGTCTTGCTAAGTTAGTAATAAATTTTGATATATTGTTACAATACAGATATCTATATATTGCCTCAGTATAGCTGTTTGTTTACAATTGTTTGATTATCAGTAATAAAAAAAAATCAGTTTAATATTTGGTTTTATTTTTCCTGTTAAATATTGATTAAAAAAAATATGATAAATCATAAATTATTGAAAATCAACTTATTGTTGTTTTTTTGTGGAAAACTATTTTTCTTTTTAATTTAAGCAGTTTTTTGTTAATATACAACTTTTAAAATAATTTTTTAATTTATAATTTTGCCCCATCAAAATAGAATATATCCATCGCTTTCTGATGGCAAAATATTCGTAATTATAGATACTTTTTTAATACCAAAAGTCATCACTTTGAAAATTTATAAAACTTAAACATATTATGGGAATTTTTGATAAAAGATTGAACTACAAACCATTCGAGTACCCTGAAATTTTACAATTCGTGGATTCTATGAACCAGACTTTTTGGGTTCATAAAGAAGTGGAATTTACTGCTGATATTCAAGATTTTAAATCCAATCTTTCTGAAAAAGAGAAAGAAGTTGTGAAGAGAAGTTTGCTGAGTATAGCACAGGTAGAAGTAGCTGTGAAGACTTTTTGGGGGGACTTATACAAATATCTACCAAAACCCGAATTTAATGGATTAGGGGCAACTTTCTCCGAATCTGAATTCAGACACTCCGAGGCCTATTCCAGATTATTGGAAGTATTGGGCTATAATAACGAGTTTGAGGGGCTTATGGAAGTTCCGATATTCAAGAAAAAATTAGAATTATTTGAAAAGCATTTCGGTAAGGATATTTCATTTGTTCAGAAATTGTTATTCTTCGTAATCGTAATAGAAAATACTTCATTATTTTCGCAATTTGCTAATATCTTATCTTTTACAAGATTTAAAGGATATATGAAGAATACAGCAAATATTATTGCTTGGACGAGTGTAGATGAACAGACACACGCTAATGCAGGGGTGTATATTTTAAATAAAATTTTTGAAGAATATCCAGAGGAAAGATACTCGCAAGAGCATTTGGAAGAAGTAATTAAGGATTATGTAGCATATGAATCTGAGTTACTGGATTGGATTTACGAAAAAGGACAATTAAGTTTCTACACAAAAGAGGATATGCTCAATTTTATGAAATATAGAGTGGATACAGCAATTACTCATCTTAATTACAACAAAATATACAATATCACAGGTGAGCAGTATAGTACAATGAAATGGTTTGATGAAGATGTATTTGCTAATGAGTTGGACGATTTTTTTGCAAAAAGACCTACTGCCTATACAAAACATGACAAGAGTATCACCGAAAATGATTTGTTTTAGTAGAAGACTATTTATAAATAACAATAAAATATAAAATAAAATGACACCATCTATTTTAAAAGAAATTGACGAAAATCACACGGAGGACTTCCGTTGGGGTGAGCATCTGTATATGGGTATGGCTCTCGTAAATGGGCATAGAGTCTGTATATCAGTAGCATATAAGATGGAATATTGTATCAAAAAAGCTCTCCAATTTTTGGAAAACGACTCTGCTGTTACTTTCACACACATTAATAAATATGAAATAGGTGCTGTTGAACCTTGTGCAAGATTTAATCTTGATGAGGAGTAAAATCCAAAAGCAGTCTTCGTAATAATTTTAATTAAAAATCTTAATTCAGAGAGAGGAAATATTTCCTCCTCATAAATGTAATTTAAAATAATGGAAGAAAATATACAAAATATTTGGTGGCTAAATGAGGAATCCGAACAAATGCTCAATAGAGGATACCTTCTAAAAGGAGAGACCGTAGTAGGGGCAATTGAGAGAATCACCTCCGCAGCAGCCAAAAGATTAGGAAAGCCAGAGTTACAATCGGCCTTTAAGGAAATGATTACGAAAGGCTGGATATCTTTCTCATCGCCTGTTTGGGCAAATATGGGAACTCAACGAGGTTTGCCTATCTCTTGTTTTAATGTGCATATACCTGATAGTATAGAGGGAATTACCGGAAAGCTCGGAGAGGTTATTATGCAAACCAAAATTGGTGGAGGCACATCAGGATATTTTGGGGAACTCCGCCACAGAGGAACGGCCGTTACCGACAATGGTAAGTCTTCTGGTGCTGTGTCTTTTATGAAATTGTTTGATTCTGCAATGGATGTAGTATCCCAAGGTGGTGTTCGTCGTGGGGCCTTTGCAGCATACTTGGATATAGACCACGGAGATATAGAAGAGTTTTTGTCTATAAAGGATATTGGTTCGCCAATACAAAATCTATTTACAGGTGTTTGTGTACCAGATTATTGGTTACAAGATATGATAGATGGCGATATGGAAAAAAGAAAAATTTGGGCAAGAATTTTGGAGAGCCGTCAGCAAAAAGGGTTACCTTACATATTCTTTACGGATAATGTAAATAGAAATAAACCACAGGTCTATAAAGACAAGGGGTTGATGATTAATGCAAGTAATCTTTGCTCTGAAATTATGTTACCTTCCACAGAAAAAGAATCTTTCATTTGCTGTCTTTCATCTATGAATTTAGAATTATATGATGAATGGAAAGATACCGATGCTGTGAAGTTAGCAATCTATTTCCTTGATGCTGTTTTATCTGAATTTATTGAAAAGACAGAGGGAAATTTCTATCTGACATCGGCTCGTAATTTTGCAATTAAACACAGAGCCTTAGGGCTTGGAGTGTTAGGCTATCATTCTTATTTACAAAGAAATATGATTCCTTTTGAGAGTTTTGAAGCTACTCAATTCAATGCCAAAGCCTTTAAACAAATAAAAGAACAGGCAGAATCTGCATCGCGAGAGTTAGCGAGTATCTATGGCGAACCAGAAATAATGAAGGGTTACGGAATGAGAAATGCTACATTATTGGCCATTGCTCCAACTACTTCAAGTTCAGCAATTTTAGGACAGACTTCACCAGGTATTGAGCCGTTTTCCTCCAACTATTACAAGGCAGGCTTAGCGAAAGGTAATTTTATTAGAAAAAATAAATATCTATCCAAACTATTAGCAGAAAAAGATATTGATAATGAAGAAACTTGGAGAAGCATAATGCTCAACCACGGCTCTGTACAACATTTAGAAGAACTTACCCCACACGAAAAGGCGGTATTTAAGACATTTAAGGAAATATCTCCGATGGAAATAGTAAGCCAAGCAGCACAAAGACAGAAATATGTAGATCAAGCACAATCTTTGAACTTGCAAATACCTTCTACAATGCCTGTAAAAGATGTTAATTTTGTAATCTTAGAGGCTTGGAAGAAAGGTGTGAAGACATTGTATTACCAGAGAAGTTCCTCTGTATCAAAGGAATTGATGGTTAATTTCGTAAATTGTTCGAGTTGTGAGGCATAGGATAAATAAAAAAGAGAGAATCTATATTCTCTCTTTTTTATTGAAAATAAATCAAATTATTTCATATCATACATAATTAAGGCCGTCATTAATTTAGGCTCAATTAAAGTACATTTAGGAGGCATTTTTATTTCGTTTTCAGAGATTTTTACTAAATCATTGAAAGTGATAGGATGCACAGCAATTGCCAATTTGTATTCTCCTGAATCTACTTTTTCTTTAAGATTTAGGATACCTTCAATGTCAGATGTTCCTTTAAGATAATCAATCATATCACTAGTGGATTCCAATTCTATACCAAGAATGTCATTAAAGATATATTTCTCTACAAAGAAGTGGTCTAGATCATTTTCTAAATGTTGTTTCCTTAAATCGTGCTTTACATGGAGACTATAAAATTTACCATCAATATAAATACTCATATGGAATTTTTGCGATGGAAAATAAGGTACATCACCTTTTTCGTGGATTGTGAAATTCTTTTCTAATCTTTTCAAAAATTCTTCTGTAGATAGATTGTTGATATGCTTCACTAACCTATTATAGTCATTTATTCTAACAGATTCTTTTGATACTATGTAGGAATATACAAAGTTATGAGGGTCGTTACCTATGCTTGTTTTTTTGTTTTTTTCGGCAATTTTTTCGGCATTGAGGGCGACAGACCCTATTCTATGATGTCCATCTGCAATATAGAATGTATCGACTTGTTCTAATGCTTCTTTAATTTGTTGCATTTTTAAGCGATTGTCTATTCTCCAAACTTTATGCTGAAACCCATTGTCCTCCACAAATTTTATGACAGGCACATTGTTAATCTCTTGGTTCATAATGAGTTCCAATTTAGGACTCGTTCTATATGTCAGTAGAACTGGTTCTGCTTGGAAATTCACTTTTTCAAGATACTTAGTGAGTTTTTCTTTTTTTTCCTTTATGGTAGCCTCGTGGCGTTTTATTTTTCCATTGTTATATTCATCAATACAAGCAAGCCCAAGGAACCCACGATAGGTAACATTATCGGGTGTTGTTTGTTGATATAGATAATAGCAATATTCGTCTTGTACCAATTTATGATTATTCAGAGCTTCCTCAAAATTATTACGAATAGTTCGGTAATTTCTTGTTAAATTTTGAGATTTACTAAGAATAAATGGCTTTATCATTTTCACATAAGAATCTTTTACTGCTTTTTTTACGAGTTCTTCTTCTGTGAAATTATTGATAGAACGAGTTGGAAAAATATCTAAAATATCCGAATGAGGTCTAATTCCTCGGAAAGGCTTAAATATAGGCATATAATTGATTTCAAGTTAATTATCCTAAAATTATTGGTTAAGCTTTATCAATTGTTCTGCAAGTTCTATACCAATTTTCTCTTGTGCATCTACCGTATTTCCAGCCAAGTGTGGAGATAGAGATAAGGCAGGATTCATCAGTAATTTAGTCTCTGGGGTAGGTTCGTTTTCAAAAACATCAAGACCAGCGCCAGCTACTATACCGTTTTCAATGAATTCTAACAAGGCATTTTCGTTGATTACCCCTCCGCGAGCGGTATTAATGATAAATACTCCTTTTTTCATTTTTTCAAATTGAGGGGTATCTATAAGATAGCCATTCGTTTTAGGAGTATTAATACTGATAAAATCTACACTTGGTAAAAACTCATCCCAATTATTGGTAGGAGTGATGCTAAAATCTACCTTTTGTCCATCGTAGAAATTAAGGGAAATAGTTCTGGTATCTGTAAGTAAGTCAAATACTTTCACGCTCATTCCCAGTGATATAGCAATTTTTGCAACTTCTCTACCTATACCTCCGAATCCAACAATCCCCATTGTTTTCCCTTGTAGTTCATAGGCTTTGGAATAGGCTTTTTTCAATCCTGAAAAGTTAGAGTCTCCTTCCAAAGGCATTGTTCTGTTGGAGTCGTGTAGATTTCTCACCAAAGAGAGTAGGTGCCCGAATACCATTTCTGCTACTGAGCGAGAGGATGCAAAAGGAGTGTTTATAACCTTAATACCTTTTAAATGAGCGTGTTCTACATCGATGTTGTCTAATCCTACACCTCCGCGCCCAATAATTTTTAGATTTGGACAAGCATCTATAAGGTCTTTACGAACCTTCGTTGCACTTCTCACAAGGAGGGTGTCTATACCATTTTCATTGATGAAATTGGCCAATTGCTCTTGTGCGACTTTATTTTCAATGATTTCAATACCTGCTTTTTGTAGTAATTCTACGGCACTTGGAGAAATACCATCATTAGCTAAAACTTTCATAATTTTATATTAATTTCATATTAGTTTAAAAATTTCTCATTACATCTACCAAAACTTCCACACTTTCGATAGGTAGGGCATTGTAGAGACTTGCTCGATATCCACCAAGGTTTCTATGTCCATTGAGGCCATTAATTCCTGCTTCTTTCCACGCTTTGTCGAAGGCTTCTTTTTTACTTTCGTCGAGTAGTTTGAATGATACATTCATCTTAGAGCGGTCTTCTTTTTCGCAGAAAGTTTCAAATAGAGGATTTCTATCAATTTCGTCATATAACAATTTTGCTTTGGCATTGTTTCTTGTTTCCGCACCTTCTATTCCTCCGTTTTTGATAAGCCATTTCAAGGTAAGCAGGGAAGTATAAATGGCAAAGGTACAAGGTGTATTAAGCATAGACCCTTTATTAATGTGGGATTGGTAATCAAAGTATGCAGGTATATTTTCTCTACCAGTCTTGCCTAAAAGGTCTTTTTTAACTACCACCAATGTGGCTCCAGAAGGCCCAATATTTTTCTGAACACCAGCATATATCAAGTCAAATTTAGAGAAATCTAACTGACGAGAAAATATATCTGAACTCATGTCGCATATCAACGGTACTCCATTCGTTTCAGGAAATGCGTGCATTTGTGTTCCGTAGATAGTATTATTGGAAGTGCAGTGGAAATAGTCATAATCTTTTGAGACAGTATAGTCTTTAGGGATAAATGAATAGTTGGCCTCCTTAGACGAACCTAATACATCAACATTGCCTACTTTTTTAGCCTCTTTAATAGCTCCTGCTGCCCAAGTTCCTGTATCAGTATAGGCAGCTTTACCATTGATGCTCAATAAATTATAAGGAACCATTGAGAATTGAAGGCTCGCCCCACCTTGTAGGAAAAGAGCTGAATAGTCGTCGTTAAGGTTCATTAATTTCAAGACTAACTCTCTTGCTTCTTCGATTACATCTACGAAATCTTTACTTCTATGGGAGATTTCAATTAAGGAAAGTCCAGAATCGTTAAAATTCAATACTGATTGAGATACTTCCTGTAAAACTTCTTGTGGTAGGATACTTGGTCCTGCACTGAAATTGTGTTTTTTCATTGTTGTTTATTTTTTAGATTATACAAAAAAATAAGCTCAACTGATAGTAAAGTGCTATCACTTGGGCTTATTTATAGAATGTTATTGTTATAAAACATTTCAAAAATTTTTCCAAAGATAATATATTTTTTTTAAATGAAAAAATTTTTAAACATAAATTATTCCTCTTGGTGTAAGAATGCTTTTTTCGCCAATAATTGTTCCTCAGATTCTACATTGTCTTCATCTGGGACACAGCAATCCACAGGGCATACCGCAGCACACTGAGGCTCCTCGTGGAAGCCAATGCATTCCGTACATTTATCCGTTACGATGAAATAATAATCATCGCTAACGGGAGGCTGAGGGTCGTCAGCATCTAAACTAAGTCCTGAAGTCAAGGTAACTCGTCCCTTCAAGGCTGTTCCATCTGATGCTTTCCAATCTACTGCACCTTCATAGATTGCATTATTTGGGCATTCGGGTTCGCAAGCACCACAATTGATACAATCATCAGTTATTTTTATTGCCATTGCTGATATTTTTTTACTTTTGCAAAATTAATAAAATTTTAATTAAAGATTATGAAGCAATCCTATATTTTGGCACTTTCTAAATTAGGAAATTTTATTAGGACATTTTTATCCAAAGATTTTAATGATTATAATGAAACTGATAGCCAATTTAATAATATTTTAAATAAATCAAAGATAGATAACCCTTGGTTTAGTATAGAAAATCAAAAATACGCTCTTGGTTATTGGGGTAATAAGCTTACTATCAATATTTTGAATCAATGGCAACAAAATTATTCATATGCTAAAGAACCCAAAAAAATAGGATTAGTATTGGCAGGAAATATTCCTTTGGTAGGATTCCACGATGTGATTTCGGTAATTCTTAGCGGGAATATTCCTATCATCAAACTTTCCTCTAAGGATAGGTTATTAATTCCATTTTTGCTTAATAAGTTAGTAGAATTTTCCGATAAGCCAATTCCATTTGAAATTGTGGATAAACTTACTAATTATGATGCTGTGATAGCCACAGGGAGCAATAATACGGCGAGGTATTTGGAGTATTATTTTAAGGATACGAAAAAATTGATTCGTAAGAATAGGACTTCAGTGGCGGTTTTGGATGGCAATGAGACAGATGAAGATATTAGGGCTTTGGCAGGAGATATTTTTAGATATTTTGGTTTGGGATGTCGTAATGTTACCCGATTATTTATTCCTCAAAATTTTGGTTTAGAGCGACTTTTTGAAAATTTTATGGACTTTAAAGAGGTGATTAATCATCATAAGTATGCTAATAATTACGACTATAATAGAGCTATTTACCTCCTAAATCAAGAGAAATTTTGGGATAATAACTTCGCGTTATTAAAGGAGGATACAAAATTGTTTTCTCCTCTTGGAGTGATTCATTTTAGTAGGTATAATGAGATAGGTGAGGTCGCTGAATTTTTGGAGGCTAATACCGAGGATATACAATGCGTGGTGGCTTCTGATAGAGTTTTACTACTGGATGGTGTAATACCTTTTGGAGAGGCTCAATGCCCACTACTTGATACCTATGCTGACAATGTTGATACGATGCGTTTTTTAGAAGAAGTATAATGTATTAAAGGACTATCTTCTAATAAGATAGTCCTTTTTGTTGGATTATTTTATGATTTTCATTTCGTTAATAAGCCATTTAGAGTCGGCATATTTATCAATCACAAAGAGGATATATTTGGTATCCACCATAATATTTCGGCATAGATTAGGGTCGTAGTTGATATCGCTCATTGTTCCTTCCCATTGTCTATCGAAATTTAGCCCAATAAGATTTCCATATGCATCTAATGCAGGGCTACCAGAATTACCTCCCGTAGTATGGTTGGTCGCAGTGAAATTAACAGGAATCTCACCGGTATTATCTTTATAAATTCCATAATCTTTTGATTTATAAAGATTTATTAATTTACTTGGAACATTGAATTCGTAGTCGTTAGGTATGTATTTTTCCATAATTCCTCCGATATGAGTTTGGAAATTATAATGAACACCATCTTTCGGGGTAGAGCCTTTGATTTGTCCATAAGTAACTCTTAGTGTGGAGTTTGCGTCAGGGAAAAATCTTCTGTCTTTGTCCGTTTCGAGTTGCTGAGCCATAAATAATTTCTGCAATTCGTCAATTTGAGATTGTAGTTCGGCGTATTTACCTTCCGTAGTTCTCAGATAAGATTCTTTCATTAAGGTGTATAGAAATACGAATGGGTCTTTATTCAAAACTTTTTTCAGTTCTTCTTGATTTTCAAATACTTTGTCTATATCAGAGTAGGTTGTTGCTCCATTGATTTCTTTTTTTCCCGTGATGATAGAATTATTAGAGAACTCTTCAAAATCCTTCAAGGTTTCAGCTTCGTTTCGGTAATTTTTAAATCCAAAAGGTAAAAACTGCTCAGGAGCTTTGTTGGCATATAAGTTGAGTAATTTAGCCGTAACTTTGGCATCAAGATTAGCATCGTAATCTTTGTAGAATGCTTTTAACTTGTTTTTCAGATTTTTGAGATAATTGGAATCTACTTTTCCTGCCTCTGCCAATTCTAAATAATTTGCGAAATTGCCTGCCAAGGTGAGTGTTTCTGCATTTCTAACGAGTTCCAAAAAGTAGGCACGATTAAGGGCATAAGGAGCCTGCTCGTTGTAGAGTTGGTCTAATTTTTCAATCGTGTTTTTTATTTCTGGATTTTTTGCAATGAGGTTTGCCTCATATTGTCGTTTTTTATCTACGGCATTAGATTTTTTTAGTCCTTCTACCTCGCCAATCCATTTTTTCCAAGCGTTTGCTATACGAGCATATTTAGATGCATATTTGATTCTTGTAGCATCGTCAGCTCTCATTTTTTCATTGAGGATTTTTAGAGCAGTATCTCTCACGATAATCATTGCTGGGTCTATTTCATTCATAATTTTTTCCACAGCAATGGCTGGTAGGTACTCGGTAGTTCTCCCTGGAAACCCAAATACAAAGGTAAAGTCGCCCTCTTTTTTATCCTTAATAGAGATTGGGAGATAGTGTTTTGGAGTATAAGGAACATTATCTTTGGAGTATTCCGCAGGGCGATTATTCTTATCAGCATAAATTCTGAAAAGTGAAAAATCCCCCGTGTGGCGCGGCCAAACCCAATTGTCGGTATCAGAACCAAATTTACCAATCGCTTGAGGCGGAGCTCCCACTAAGCGGATATCCTTATAAGTATCAATTACATAGGCATAATATTTATTGCCGTAATACATTGGTTTTACAACAATTTTTTGATAAGATTCTATTTTTTGAGATTTTTTGTAGGCATTGATATTTTCAGCGATTTTTTGCTCTAATTTTTCAGTAGAAAGGCCATTTGTCTCATTAAGGATTAAATTTGTAATATCTTTTATATCAACAATAAAATCTACCGTTACCCCAGGGTTTGGGAGTTCTTCACCATTATTTTTAGCCCAAAAACCATTGGTTAGTAAATCGTTTTCTACCGAAGAGTGGTGTTGGATACTACTATAACCACAGTGGTGATTGGTGAGAATAAGCCCCTTAGGAGAGATTATTTCAGCTGTACAACCGCCGTCGAATTGCACTACGGCATCTTTTATGCTCGGTTTATTCGGATTGAATATATCTTTTGCCGAGATTTTCATTCCCAGCTCTTTCATTTCCTTTTCGTTGAGTTCCGTAGGCATCCACATTCCGCCGTATTGTTGTCCGAACATTAGCATCGTTGGTAGGAATAGAGCCGAAAGGAATATTTTATTTCGTATCATTATTGATTTTTTTAGAATATTCTTTTAAAAAAGCCCTCAAAGAATGAGGGACCTTTTTCGAAAAGATAAATTATTAAAATTAATTTTTAAAATTTTTGATTTTTTCAGTGAGTTTTGGTAAAACTTCAAAAGCATCACCCACAACACCATAATCTGCTGATTTGAAGAATGGAGCTTCGGCATCGGTGTTGATTACAACAATTGTCTTAGAGGAATTTACTCCTGCTAAGTGTTGGATAGCTCCCGAAATTCCAACCGCAATGTAGAGATTAGGAGAAATGGTTGTTCCAGTCTGCCCGATATGCTCTTCGTGAGGTCTCCAACCATTATCCGAAACGGGTTTGGAACATGCCAAGACACCGTTTAAGGCATTCGCTAAATCAGTGATAATGTGCCAATTGTCAGGAGACTTCAGTCCTCTACCTCCTGAAACTACGATTTCTGCATCTTTCAGATTTATGCTTCCTGCAACTTCTTCACGAGATGATATTTTTAGTTGGCTCTCTGAAATATTTGTTTCCCTTACTTCTTCTATCCCTATTGTTGGATTTTCTTTTACTCCGAAAGAATTAACAGCAATGGATAAGACATTTCTTTCCATATTGGATTTTACGATACTAAATGCTTTTCCAGAGAAAATTTTTCTTTTGACTTGTAGAGGAGAAATATTTTCTGGTAATTCTATAACATTGGTAATCAGTGAAATGTTATTCTTAACGGATAGACTTGTAGCGATTGCCGATGCTTCATTTGTTTGAGGAAATATGATGAACTGACCATCAAAATGTGCATTAATAGCTTTTGCAAAATATTGATTATCAAAGTTTTTTAAGGAAACATCTTTTATAGTAATTACTTTATTTACTCCGAATTGGTATAATTTTTCTACACTTTCCGTAGGATTTATAGTGATAGCAATGAGGTTTGTACTTATTTTATCTGCTAAGGCTTTCGCGTAGGAAATCGCCTCTAAGGTTGTTTTTTTGTACTCCCCATTGATATTTTCGGCATATACAAATACTGACATTTTTTTCTGTTTTTTTAGATTAAAATTGATTTAATGGTAGTTTAGATAACTTTTGCTTCCTCGTGAAGGAGTCTAACAAGTTCGTCTAAATTGTCTGGAGAAATTAATTTTACATTTGCTCGGGCAGGTGTATTTTCGAAGGAAATGCTCTCTACTTTTGTTTGTGCAGTAGTTTCCACAACTTGTAGAGGCTTAGTTCTTGCCGACATTATTCCTCTCATATTTGGGATGATTAATTCTTTTTCAGGGACAAGGCCTTTCGTTACTGCTAATACGATAGGTGTTTTTGCTGAAAGGTTTTCTTTGCCACCATCTATTTCACGAGATATATTTACTTCCTGTTCATTGATACTTAGAGCATTAACTGAATTTACAAATGGGATTTCTAATAGTTCCGCAAGAATACCTGGTACTGCACCGCCGTTGTAGTCTATGGATTCCTTTCCGCATAGGATAATATCATAGTTGTTAGCCTTTACAATATTGGCAATTTCTTGTGCTGTAGAAAAACTATCCATAGGAGAGTAATTCACTCTAATAGCATCATCAGCACCGATAGCAAGGCACTTGCGGAGTACAGGTTCTACTTCGGTGCTACCAACACTTATTACGGAAACTTTATGGCCACATGTTTGGAGTTGTATCGCCTTAGTAAGAGCAAATTCATCGGTGGTGTTGATAACCCACTGAATACCAGTTTTATCAAAAGCAGTTTTATCTGCCGTGAAATTAATTTTAGATGTAGTATCTGGAACACTACTGATGCAAACTAATATTTTCATAAAATACTTTTTTAATAGTCTAAATTGTTTGTAAAGGTAATAAATAATATTTTTATAAATACAAATTTTTGATATGAAAAAATAATATATTATTGATTATTAGTGTATTGAAATTTTATTTTTCTAAAATTTCAACTAATTTTTTTGTTAAATTTTTCCTTGAAAAATCATTAATAGATTCTGTATTTTTTTGTAAATTATTGTTTTTCCAATTGATATAATTGGTTAATATATAGTCTTTTACTTCTTTTTTTGATTGATAATCAAAATGTTTTCCTGCTTTGGTTATTCTCAATATTTGTTCAACATCAGAATTATCAATTCCAAAAGAAAGAATCCGATTTCCTGTCGCTAAGTATTCAAAAATTTTACCTGGGATAATGCCCCTTGCATTTTCTTTTGGGAAATTAGTTATCAATAAAATATGAGCGTTATACATCTCTATAAATGCATCTTTATGAGGTAGATATCCCATGTATTCAAAATTGTTTTTTAGATTGGTTTTATTAATCTCTGATAAAATTTTGTCATCTATTCTACCTACGAATCTCAATCTAAAATCTTTACCAAAATCAATATTTTCGGATATTAATTCGGCTAATCCCTCCCAAAGAATTTCAGGATTTCTTAATTGCTCTAATACACCAATATAAGACATTGTAAAGTGTTGATTATTAATGTTTTTTATTTCAGGAATATCGTCAAAACCATTTGTAATACATACAGATATGGCTCCTAAATTCTTAAAATTTTCGGCATCGGTATAGCTTGTTGCCAATGTGAAATCTGCATTTTGGAGGACCTTTTTTTCTAAATTTCTATGTTTTTTGTCTGCCCAACGAGTGAGTTTCAGATGTTTATAATATGAAATTTCTGTCCAAGGGTCTCGGAAATCTGCAATCCATTTTAGAGAAGGAAACTTTTGTTTAAGTTTTAATCCTATCAAATGCATAGAGTGAGGGGGACCTGTTGTGATAATCGTTTGGATATGATTTTGTTGGATATATTTTTCTAAAAATTTTACCGAAGGCTTTACCCAAAAAATTCGTGCATCGGGGATAAAGAAATTCCCACGAATCCAGATGGATAATTTGGATTTCCAATTTTGATTTTTGCCGATATCAAACTGTCCACCTTTGAATTTTTTATTATTTTTACTTAACTTTTCAGCAAGTTGGTAGGGTTCCCAAATTCGTGTTTTTAGTATTTTTATATTTTTGGGAATTTCGTCTAATAGACTATTATCAATTATTGGATAGTTTGGATTTTCGGGAGTATAAATTATTGGTTCCCAATTGAAAGAGGGAAGGTATTTTGCAAATTTTAGCCATCGCTGTACCCCTGGTCCGCCCGCGGGAGGCCAATAATAAGAAATAATTAGAACGCTCTTTTTAGTGGTCATTTTAAGTAATTTTTATGCTAAAATTTTTCGGTTTTTGTATTGCCAAAATCCAACTCCAAGACTGATAAGGATAAACAGACCGAAGGCAAGTACCGAAATCCATTTGCCGGTCTTTATGGTCTGAGGTTGGAATATCATTTTTATCTCGTGTTTTCCTGCCGAGAGAGGGATTGCTCTCAGTAGATAATTAGCTCTTAGGATTTCCACTTCTTTGCCATCTACAAAGGCTTTCCAACCGTATGGATAGTAAATTTCTGAGAATACGGCAAGTTGATTTGTAGAACTTTGGCTTATGTATTTTAGTTCATTTGGTTGGTATTTTGTTAGTTGTATATTAGCGGTACTATCGGCTACGAATTGCTGAGATTTTAGTATATTTTTAAAGTCTTTTTCATTGATTACAGCAGTTTTTTTATTGTCAATTTTTCCGATTAAGTCTATCTCTTCATTAGGAGATTTAGCCCATTTTATATTGCTTACAAACCACGCATTCCCGTTGGATTCGGGGTTAATCTGTAAATTTGGATTTTCAGCATTACCTAATATCAAGTATTTGGTATTCAGCATATTGAGGATGTTTGGTATTTCTTTTTGTCTTAGGCTATCTTGTGAATAGAAATACTCGTTGATAAGGTCATCGTATCGGCGGAGTTTCACAGCGTGGTAACCTCCGATAGAAGATTTGAAATATGAGGTGTTGGTTTCCCCAAAAGTTCCTAAAATTTGGTTAAATATTCTATAATGTTCCGTATCTTTTTGGGAAATATCCTCTAAGGTTTTGTTGATATTAGCCTCTGTTAAAAGTGATTTTAGATTGTCGTTTTCACTGATTTTTTCAGCTAACAAATCGGTATTTTCCGTTTGGAAAGGGTTTTCAGCAAAGATTTTATCGATAAAATTATCATTATTTAGGTATCGTTTATTCACCGACCAAAGGTCAAATAAACTAACAAATCCAATAATAATAAGAGCCACATTAGAGTTAATTTTTCTTTTTAAAGTGAAAAATAAAGTAGTTGCTGTAATACTAATATACAGAATAGTTTTGATGGTGTCTTCTTGGAACATTTTTTGGCGATAATTAACTAAATAATCCAAGATATAGGGTGGGAGATAGGCTCTCTCATTGTCTGTACAGAAACCTAATAGCGGACGGCTGAACGCCAATAAAAATATGATGAGACCGATGATAACTCCCGAAATAGTTATAAGTTTTTTAGTTTTTTGTTGAATTTCCGTTTCGTTGATATTATTTTTTAAAAGATGAGAAAGTCCGACAATCCCAATCAATGGGAAAAGTAGCTCCACGACAACAAGGATGGAAGATGGAGCCCTAAATTTGTTATAAAATGGTACAAAATCTATAAATAAATCTGATAGGAAAGGAAAATTGCTCCCCCAAGCTAAGCCGATACATAGGATAGAAGCGCCTAAAATCCAGTATTGGTATCTCTTCGGAGCGAAGAAAAACCCGAGAATTGCTAAAAATACTACGACAGCACCTTGATATGCGGGGCCAGAAGTCATCGGTTGGTCACCCCAATAGGAGATGCTACTCAATCCTTTGGAAATTTGGCTGATATTTTTATTAAATTCTTCCTCAGAGGAGGAGTTTTCAGCGATGAGATTTTGCATATCGCCAATTGCTTTTTCGGAGCCTTTTTCGGAGCTGGCACCACCCATTAGTCTTGGTATTAGTAGGTTGAGTGTTTCTGTTTTGCCATAAGACCAAGCTAAGGTACTCTCTTTGTCCATACCTGATTTTTCGGGAGATTGTTTATCATTGTTTAGTATTTGCTTACCTCTTACGGTTTCCTTTATGTATTCAGAATTAGCTAATATCCTTTGCGAATTCATAGCAATACCTAGTATACAAGCCCCTCCGATAATACTTGTTGAAATCAGAAAATGTTTAATTTCTGTCTTTTTAATGATGCTTCGTACTAATTCAGAAAGGAAAAGAAAAAACAATCCGATGAAGAGATAATAAGTCATTTGTAGGTGGTTGGCGGCAATTTGCAACCCCATAAATAGCGTAGTTGTGATGAATCCTAAGATGTAATTTTTCCGAAGATAAATTAATAAAATTCCTGCCAAAAGTGGTGAGAAATAGGCAATGGTGTGTATTTTGCCATTATGCCCCGCTCCAATGATAATATAAAAGTAAGTAGAAAGTCCAAAGAATGTAGCTCCTAATAAGGCATATCGCCAATTACGAACAGCGACCATTCCCAAAAAGAAAAATCCTGAAAATAATAAAAATAGGTAATTAATCGGCTTTGGAAAAATCATTAGGATATCATCAATTCGTTTGATGATATCGCCATGAAATTGGGCTCCCGTTTGGTAGGTTGGCATACCGCCAAACATTGCATCACTCCAATAGGTTTCCTCGTGGTGGGTAGCTCGGTAGTCCAATAGCTCCTTAGCACTGCCTTTGTATTCTACAATATCGTGCTGGTAAAGTTGGTCTCCGTGGAGAACGGGACTTGCATAAATAAAGGCTATTATTACAAACAAAATGAGGCTCCCAATAATGCCGATAGCATTTAGAATATTCTTTTCTTTAAGCATTCTTTTTAATTTTTTACAAAGATAGGATTTTTAGATTATAAAATTAAGAGTAAAATCATTATCTTTGTCAAGATATAAATTAGTTTCAAAATAGCAATGGTATTAGAAAAGTTAGAAGATTGGCAGAGGGTGATAGATAATATTTTGCCACAATTAAAGTATAATATCCTGCTACTCAATGGAGATTTGGGAGCTGGGAAAACAACATTTACGAAGTTTTTATTAGCAAGATTAGGAAGTAGCGACGAAGTTTCTTCTCCGACTTACTCCATTGTTAATGAGTATGATATAGAAAATGGAAAGGTGTATCATTTTGATTTGTATAGAATGAGTTCCATAGAGGAAGTATATGACATAGGTATAGAGGAGTATCTGTATAATGGTTTTCTAAATATTATAGAATGGGCCGATGTGTATCTCCCAGAGTTGTATGATACGCCGTATCATCAGTTGAATATTGAGGAAAAAGAAGGTAAAAGATATGTGAAATTTGAGACGATTACCCACCAATAGGATTGAAAAATATGATTTTAGTCATATACTGAAAAATAATTGAAAAAAATAGAATTTGATTAAGAAATTATTGATACATTTGCATTACAAAAAAACTTTTAAAACTTCGTGAAAATATCGTATTTAGAGTTTTTAGTTAAGGCTTTAAATAAGAGGGAACATCAATTAATAATGAGAAGGCATTATAAATCCTAAAATTAACACAAAAGTTTTATAAATGAAACAGAGATTTTTTTTAACTGCACTATTATCAGCAGTTTTAGGACTTAGTTCTTGCTCAAAAGATTCATCAAATGGGTCAGGGAAAGACATTAATGAATTATTACCTTCTGTAAAAAATGCTAAAATCGAGGTAGAAGGAGGAGATTATGAAAAACTTGAAGTAACATCTCCACCTAATGTACCAGCACCAGTTGGTGACAGAAAAGCTAAAAAAGTAAAAGTAGAGCTGGAGGTTATTGAGAAAGTAGGCGAATTGGCTGATGGTACTAAGTATAATTTTTGGACTTTCAACGGAACAGTTCCAGGTGCGTTTATACGTGCAAGAGTGGGGGATGAAGTGGAATTTACCTTAAAAAATCACGAAACTTCTCAATTTGCTCATAACATTGACCTTCACGCTGTTAATGGAACAGGTGGTGGTGCAGAAGCTACATCTGTTGCACCAGGAAAGTCTGCAACATTCCACTTTAAGGCTACTAACCCAGGTCTTTATGTATATCATTGTGCAATGGCGCCAGTGGGTATGCACGTAGCGAATGGTATGTATGGGCTTATTCTAATAGAACCAGAAGGAGGTCTTCCAAAAGTAGATAGAGAATACTATGTAATGCAGGGGGATTTTTATACAAAGGGTGCATATGGAGCACAAGGCTTACAAGAGTTTGATCAAGATAAAGCTATCGCTGAAAACCCTGATTATGTAGTGTTTAATGGTAAAGTAGGTTCATTACTTAATGGTAAAGAATTAAGAGCTAAAGTAGGTGAAACAGTAAGAATATTCGTAGGAAATGGAGGTCCAAACAAAACTTCTTCTTTCCATATAATTGGAGAATTGTTTGATAGAGTATATGTAGAAGGAGGTAGTTTAGTTAATGAAAATATCCAGACTACAACAATCCCTGCGGGTGGCTCTTCTATTGTAGAATTTAAGGCTTCTGTTCCAGGAACTTACCTTCTTGTAGATCACTCATTATTCCGTGCGTTCCATAAAGGAGCTTTAGGAAAACTCATTGTAGAAGGTCCTGAAAATCCGAAAGAATACAGAAAAGGAAAATAAGTTTATAAATGGCAAAAAAAGCAGTGAGTATTATAATCTAATGCTTATTGCTTTTTTAATATTAAGAGTATAAATAGATGAGAGTTTTTTTGTTTAGTTTGTTTGTTTTGTTTGCTTCTTGCTCTAAAGAGAATACAGGAGATTTTAAGGTTGACGTAAATGAGATAAAATCTGTGCAAACTTCTGCTAAAATGAAGATGATAGAGGGCGGAACTTATAAGGCATTTATTGGGAGAGATGAAGAAAATATTGTAAAAGTAAAAAGCTTTTTACTTGATGAAACTGCAGTAACCAATGCAGAATATTTGAAATTTTTAAAAGCCAATCCCCAATGGACGAGGTCTAAAATTCTGAAACTCTATACCGATGGCTCTTATTTGAAAAGTTGGAAAGGAGACTATCAATTACCTGATAATGTGAGCCCTAATGCTCCCGTTACGGGGATATCTTGGTTCGCTGCTGTTGCTTATGCTAAGAGTGTTGGTAAAAGATTGCCGACTATTGATGAGTGGGAATATGCTGCTGCTGCTGATGAGACAACAAAAAATGCTACTAACAAGCCAGAATTTACGAAATATATTCTTGATGCATATCAGCAAAAACAGATGTATTTGAAACCCGTAAAACAGGGAAAACCTAATTATTATGGATTGTATGATTTGTATGGTGTAATATGGGAATGGACAGAGGATTTTAATTCTGTGATGATGACGGGAGACTCTCGTGCCGATAAGGCAGAAAATAATAATCTATTTTGTGCAGGAGCGTCTGTAACAACCAAAGATTTGAAAAATTATGCTTCATTTGCTCGATTTGCTTTTAGAGGTAGTTTAGATGCTAATTTTTGTATTGCTAATCTTGGTTTCCGATGTGCAAAAGATATAAAATAATTTTAAACTAATAATATATGAGAAAGTTTTTTTTTACCTTGGTAGCGACAAGTTTTTTATTTAGTTGTAACCCAAAAACTCAAAAAGAATTACCGCAAGACTCAATGTTTCGTTTATCATCTGTATGGGAAAATCAGAATGGTAAAAAACTACAGCTTAAAGAGTTACGTGGAAAAGTGATTGTCTTGGTGATGATTTATACTTCTTGTAAAACAGCCTGCCCACAACTTACGGCAAGAATGAAACAAATTGCTAAAAAGGTAGGAAAAGTGAATCCAGAGGAGATTCAGTATGTTTTTGTATCTATTGACCCTGATGTTGATACTCCCGAGAGGATGAAAGCATATTTTAAGATGAATGATTTCGTAGGAGGGGAATGGCTATTTCTGAGAGGAAATGAGACTACAACACGAGAATTTGCTAATGTAGTGGCAATGAAATATAAACAAATATCACCAGTTGATTTTTCGCACTCTAATATTATAAGTGTGTTTGCAAAAGATGGAACTCTCGCTTATCAGAGAGAAGGATTAGATATAGATGTAGAACCTACAGTGCAGGAAATAAAAAAGCAATTGGAAGTAGAATAAATTTTGATTAACTTTTCAAAATAATCAGCATTAGTGTTTTGTGCTAATGCTGATTTCGTTAAATAATAAAGGATGTTTTTGAAAAAAATTAAGAAAAAAAAGTTAGTGAATATTTAAATTAAATCAATAATATATAGTATTTTAATGATTGTAATCCTTTAAAAAGTATTAATAATGCAAAATAATATCATTGATTATTAATGAAATAGAGTAAAAAAGATAATAAACTTTTAAAATTAAAAAAAAGTGAGTATCTTTGACCTCATAAATAAAAAAAGATAAGATTATGAAACGATTATTAACAACATTGATGGCTGCAGCAGTAGTGGTAGCGTGTTCTAAAAAGGTAGAAGAAACCTATGTAGCACCAGAGCCAGAGACTAATGTAATGCTCGAAGAACCATCAGGAAAAGGTGGTGAGGAGGCTGTAGCTGAGACACCGGAAGCAAAAGGTCAAAAATTAGTAGAAGGAGGAGATTGTATGGGGTGTCATAAAATTGATACTAAATTAGTAGGACCAGCTTTCCAAGATGTTGCAGCAAAATATACAGAGGCTGATGCAGAGAAATTGGCGAAGAAAATTATCGATGGAGGAGCAGGTAATTGGGGAGAAGTTCCTATGACACCTCATGCAGGGCTAAGTGTAGAAAACGCTAAGCTGATGGTGGCATATGTATTATCTCAAAAGAAATAAAATCATATATACGAAATATTTTAATTTATTAAATAATAAAGTAAAGTTATTATGGATTTACAAACAACATTTATCGGAGATTTAGTAGCGAGTGATTTTAGAACCGCTGCGATATTCAAAAAACATGGTATTGATTTCTGCTGTAAAGGTGGCAGAACAATAGAGCAGGCTTGCGCTCCAAAAAAAATCAATCCAGAATTGATATATAATGATATTCAAAACTTACCGAAGGGTGGAGGGGATAATATTGATTTCACTTCTTGGCCGTTGGATTTGTTGGCAGATTATGTAGAAAGAATCCACCACAGATATTGCGAAGAGAAAACACCTATCCTACAAGCGTTTTTGGATAAACTTTGCAAAGTACATGGACCTGCGCACCCTGAATTATTTGAGGTAAGAGACCTATTCAATGCTTCGGCACAAGATTTAGGAGCTCATTTGAAGAAAGAAGAATTAGTCCTTTTCCCATTCATTAAACAAATGGTAAAAGCTAAACAAACAGGCGAGGCATTGAGAGTACCTCATTTTGGGTCTGTGGAAAATCCAGTAGCAATGATGAAGCATGAGCACATTGTAGAGGGAGAAAGATTCAGAAAAATGGCAGAAATCACAGACGAATTTACTCCACCTGCGGGTGCTTGTAATACATACCGAGTGGCTTATGCAATGCTTGCAGAGTTTGAAGATAACTTGCATAGACATATTCATATAGAGAATAATATCCTCTTCCCAAAAGCAATTTCTTTAGAAAAAGAATTCTCTACTGAAGAAGAATAGGAAGAGTATCGTTATACAAAATGAAATACTCGTTGTATAAATATGACGAGTATTTTGTCTGGAAGAATTAAAATAGGATTAAATTAGTAAAATTAAATAGTATGTCAACAAAAAAGTTATGGACTTGGTTAGGACTTACGGTGTTAGCCTCCTTTTTGGTATTGATTTTCTATGGTAGAGAGATTTATAGAACTGCACCGCCATTTCCTTCAAAAATTGTAACTACAGATGGTAAGGTGGTCTATGAGGGAGACGATGTGAAATTTGGACAAAATGTCTGGCAATCTATCGGAGGACAAACGGTAGGTAGTATTTGGGGACATGGTGCCTATATTGCACCGGATTGGAATGCAGACTATCTCCATAGAGAATCTGTTCTACTTTTGGAAGAATTAGCAAAGAAAGATGGTAAGGAATATGCTAAACTTCCTGATGATGAACAAGCAAAGTATCAAACTCAACTAAAAAAAGAATTAAGAACAAATACTTTTGATGCAAGAACAGGAGTAATAACAATCTCTCCTGAGAGAGCAAAAGTTGCAAAAGTAATTAGCGAGCATTATGCTAAATTATTCTTAGGTAAAGGAGGAGAGAAATACGATAAAACGCGTAACTCTTTCGCAATTCCAAAAGAGGCTGTGAAAGCTGTAGCAGGAGAATCTGCAGAAGTGAGAATGAACAAAATGAATGCATTCTTCTTTTGGAGTACTTGGGTATGCGTCACCAACAGACCTGGCGATGAGAATGTATCCTATACTAATAATTGGCCTTATGACCCTACGGTTGGCAACGAGCCTTCTTCATCATTATTTATGTGGTCTGGGTTCTCAGTATTATTATTGTTATTCTTCGTAGGTATTTTGGTATTCCACCACGCAAGAAGCGGTACAGAGGAACACAACGAAAATCTACCATTAGAAGACCCAATGAGAAATATGAAGCCTACACCATCAATGAAGGCTACATTGAAATATATTTGGATAGTATCGTTACTTATCTTAATCCAGATGTTAGCAGGGGTTATCACTGCCCATTATGGAGTAGAGGGACAAGGTTTTTTCGGTTTACCACTTGATATTGTTCTTCCACAGGCAATTTCCCGTAGCTGGCATGTTCAGTTAGCAATTTTCTGGATTGCAACTTCTTGGTTGGCGACAGGATTATACATTTCTCCAGCTGTTTCTGGATACGAGCCAAAATATCAAGTATTAGGGGTGAATATCCTATTTGGAGCATTGCTAATCGTCGTACTAGGTTCGTTGGCAGGACAATGGTTAGGAGTAATGCAAAAATTAGGTTATACAGAAAATCATTGGTTTGGTCACGATGGATACGAGTATGTAGAGTTAGGTAAATTCTGGAAAGTATTATTATTGGTAGGCTTATTCTTATGGTTGTTCTTGATGCTAAGAGCATTATGGCCAGCATTGAAGAGAAAAGACGAAAACAGACATATGTTGTTACTTTTTGTATTGTCTTCATTAGCAATAGCATCTTTCTATGGGGCGGCATTAGCTTATGGCCAGCATACTCATATGGCGCTTACAGAATATTGGAGATGGTGGGTAGTACATCTTTGGGTAGAAGGATTCTTTGAAGTATTTGCTACTGTTGTTGCTGCATTTTTATTCTCTCGTTTAGGATTATTGAGAATCAAAACTGCATCGGTATCCGTATTATTCTCTACAATAATCTTCCTTGCAGGGGGGATTTTGGGAACCTTCCACCACTTGTATTTCTCTGCAACACCTACTGCTGTACTAGCGATTGGGGCAACATTCAGTGCATTAGAGATTGTTCCATTGGTATTGATTGGTATAGAGGCATATCATAACTATCAAATTTCCAAAACTACAAAATGGATTTCTGCCTATAAATGGCCAATCTATTGTTTCATAGCAATGTGTTTCTGGAACTTCTTAGGAGCAGGTATTTTTGGTTTCGCTATCAACCCACCAATTGCTTTGTATTATATACAAGGGCTTAATACCACAGCAGTTCACGGACACGCAGCTCTGTTTGGAGTATATGGTATTTTAGGTATCGGTCTGATGATGTTCGTATTAAGAGGTCTTTATCCTGAAAGACAATGGAACGACAAACTAATTTCTTCTGCCTTTTGGTTGATTAATATAGGTCTATTGGTGATGGTTACGATTTCTATACTACCAATAGGGATAATGCAAGCAGTAGAGTCTATGCAACACGGATATTGGTCTGCCCGTTCAGAGGAATTTATGCAAACAGATATGATGCAGTTCCTTAGATGGTTGAGAGTACCTGGTGATATTCTACTTGCTTTAGGAGAATTATTATTGGTATATTTCATCATTGGATTGAAATACGGATGGTCTCTAAAAGAAAAGAGATAAAATACCAACCGAAATATAAATAAAAGAGCTACCTTATTCAAGGTAGCTCTTTTATTTTATACCAAAGAAATCATAAAGTTTCATTAGGTTATCCTTCTCATTTCCGATAAATATTCTATCATCAGTGAGGAATACAGGCCTTTTTAGGAAACTATAATGTTCTAAAATAAGTTGCCTAAAATTTTCTTCTTTCAGTGTGTTTACATCTATGCCACGCTTTTTTATTTGCGTAGATTTCCTGCTGAAAAGAGCCTCGTAAGAGTGTGTTTTTTCATACATTTTTTGTAAATCTTCCTCTGTAATAGGGTGGGATTTTATTTCTTGCAATTCCCAATCGGATAAGTCTAATTCTGCCATAATTCTTTTATTTGTTTGGCAGGTTTTTAGATAAAATACTTTCTTCATTATGCTTTATTTTATTCTATTCAGATGGGTTTCAAAAATCATAATATCCTCACCAAAAACACTCTCGATGGTATCTTGTAGCAACCTGAATTTTTGATTAATAAAATCATTTCTGTCTGATTTGCTTTTGAAAAATATCAATAAATTGTAATTTTTACCCTCCGTAATCATCTCTGTATAGACCTCCGATAGGATATATTCGTCAAGGTCGTAATTCTCAATATGTGATACTAACTGCTCCGAAAGGTATTTTTCCCATTGTCCTAATAAAGGTTCTGGGCAGTGAAATGTAATACTTAATAAGCTCATTATAAGATTTTTATAAATTTTATTTGAATTTTCTATTTCTGAAAAAATAAAATCCTCCTGCGAAAATACCCACAAATATCATTGGAACAAGGAGATTGAACCACTGCCAATAGGTTCGTTCATCCATTATCCTTCTCCTGTCTAATAATCGGGTCTCTATGGTTCTATTTCTCAGATTAATAAGATTGTTATCGTCTAAAAGATAATCTAAGGCATTTCTCAGAAACTGCTCGTTTCCATAGACTTGGTCAGTCATAATATCATATCCCAATGGAGTAGGAGTGCCTTTCATTAGTTGATTTCGGGCGATATCCCCATCAGAAATCACAATCATTTTATTGTTTTTTGAAGTTGATTTGAAGTTTGGAAAAGATTTTCTTTCGCTTCTATCAGCATAGGCAGATCTAAAATTACCACTTAGGGCAACGGCAAAAATTTTAGGTGAAGAAGGTTTTTCCATTTCTCCTAACGAATCAATTCTCACAATTTCATTAAGAGAAACAAGATTTGGAACAACCTTTAAGAGGGTTTTTTCACTGGATTCAAATAGAACTTCTTTTTTTATTCCTGCTCTTTTTAAGGTATCTATCGCTGTCGGAAATTCAAATTTTACAGGATTGATATTTTTCGTAATGGGGCTATTATTCTCTGCAATCCCAATTGGAAAATAAGGCCAAAGAAAAGACGAATACTGCGGGTTTCCTGCAATTTGTCCTGTTTGAAGTCTTAATAAGGCCGATTTTTTCAAATCCTTCACCAAAGCTGAGTTGATGCGAACACCATAATTGAAGAAAAAATCAGTCATATTCAAATCTGTAGGATAGGCCATAATTTTTTTTGATTGATATAAGGTATCCATTTCAGCATTTACGGCGTCTATCATCCACAGTGTTTTACCTTGATTCATTATATATTGATCCAATATAACTTTCTCACCGTCTGTGAAAGCCTTTCGTGGTTTTGCAATTACCAAGGCATCTATGTTTTTCAAAGTTGGGATATCATCAATGGTTAGTTCTTTTTGATTTTTAGGGATTATAGGGCCAATGTTGTAATTTTCAAGGGCCATGTTCATAAAGCTCTGAAAATAATCAGGTTGTAATTCATCTTGATTGACCAAAACACCAATATTTTTTCTTTTTTCTTGGCTAATGTTTTTTATAGTAGAGGCGAAATTATACTCTAAATTCTCAATAGAGCGATTTAGTTGCTCTTCAGCTGATATTCCTGTTTGTTGAATAATTAATGGTAAAGTTTGCCCATTATTACGATATTTCACTACTGCATATGGGAAAATCACAATTTCCTTAATTTCACCATTTTTGTTATCCGGTAGGATAGAGGGTTGCATTCCCATAGCCATTAGAGTGTCTTGGGATATTTTTTTCTCTATCGGATTAATAAATTGGAAGTCAATATTAGGATTGATTCTCCTGAATTCCTCCAACATAAATTTCGTTTCAGATTGCAATTGGCGGAATGATGCAGGAAAATCTCCCTCTAAATAAACATCAACTTTTAATGGTTTTTTGATATTTTTTAAGATGCTTATTGTGCTTTCGGACAAAGTGTAGCGCTTCTCAGCAGTAAGGTCCCAACGAGATTGGAATATTCCTAAAATACATAGAAATATGATAGTTAATACACTAATAAATATAATATTTTTTTTGAGCATTTTTCTTTTTTTTTGATAGTTTATTTTTTTCTTTCTACTAAAAATATTGAAGTTTTTATAAAAATAAAAATTATAAAAATAAAGTAAAAAATATCACGACTATCTATCAAACCGCGTTCAAAAGCAATATAGTGCCTATAAAAACCAATGTTTTGTAGAATAAAATCGGCACCGCCTAACAGACGATAGCTCGCAAGTTGCTCAATACCAAAAAACATTATAAAACACAAAAAAACACCAAATAGATATGCCGTTATTTGATTTTTTGCTATTGAGGAAGCTAAAATACCAATTGCCGAAAAGGCACAAATAAGTATGACTAATCCGAGGTAGCTTCCTAAAGTTGCCCCAAAATCCAAATTTCCCTCTGGTATTCCCAAGGTATAAATTGTATAGAGATATATCAGTGATGGGATAAGACATAGGGTGCCGATAGTCCAAACTGAGAAAAATTTTCCCAAAACGATATTTTTAATGGATATAGGTTGAGAAAATAACCAAATTAAGGTACCGTTTTGTTGCTCCTCAGCAATAGCTTTCATTGATAAAGCAGGAGTTGCAAACATCAAAATCCACGGAGCTAAACTAAAATAAGGTTGTAGAGAAGCTGTGCCTATGTTAAGAATATTAGTATCATTTTCAAAGAAAAATAGAAAAAGAGTACTCAAAATTCCAAATATTCCGATAATAATCCACGCTGTGAAGTTCCCGAAATTTTCGTAAAGTTCCTTTTTATAAATACTAAACATATTTTACAATGATGGTTTATTTTTTATTTACTAATTTTACGATTAACATTATGATAACAACCAGAGTAAAGAATCCTAATAATAATTGCCACCAATAGGCGATTACTTGGAATTTGAGAATCACCGTAAAGACCACAAAAAACAATATGAAAGTGGCAACTTCGTTAGATTGTCTCAATTTTATATTGGGGGTATTAAGGTCTCTACCATTTAATTTTTTTATATGTAAAACCTTTTTCCAAGCCCAAAAATGATAAATACCTAATCCTACCAAAGCCGTAAGTTTTAGATGAAACCAAGGTGTTTTTAGTAATGGAATATTAAATATAATCAATAAGATACCAAAAAACACCATCAACACTCCCGCAGGAGCGAGAATGATATTCCATAAACGGCGAAGCATAAAGATATATTGCTCTCGTAGGATTGATTTTTTAGGTTCGGTGAAGGAATCAGTATCCTTATAATACACGAAAAGCCTTACTAAGTAAAAAATCCCAGCGAAGTAACTAACCATAAAAACGATGTGTAGGGCTTTTAAAATACTGTATCCCATTATATTAATTTAATGTATATTTTTTCACCAACCGACATACCGAACAGAGTACTAGCTCCATTGTATTTACTTCCCTTGTAGATGCTAAGTTCTAATAGTCCAGAGTCATTAAAAATAGCGATAGGCTGTCCGTGATGGTCTCTTTCCTTACTCCAATCTGTAATACATTCTGTGTAATGAGTATAAATATTAGATAGCGATAAGTTTCTGAAGATGATTTGATAACTAGAGGCACTAATCGACTTTTGCTTGAAAAAATCTTGTGATATATTAGATACAATATTTCCAAAATTATCAATGTATATTACCTCGCCTACAATTATTTTTTCATTCGTTTTATAGGAAGGTCTTGGCATGACTCGCTCTACATATTCCGTAAAAGGTCTACCGACTACATCAGGGGTTACTCCATTACAAAGAGATACTGCTGTGGGTACAGAAATATCTATAGTTGGGAAAGTTACTAACTCTCCAAAACGATTATTAATGGTAATTTCATATATTAACTCGGGCTTTATATCATAATGTATAAGTTCTAAAATACCATTATCTGGCGCTATAAAATAATGATTATCAGCTTTATAAAGTAGTGTCTTTATTTCTTTTCGATAGAAACTATCCACAGAAATAATATGTACCGAGCCTTTGGGAAAATATCGATAAGCATTACGAACAATATAAGCCGCTTGCATCAAGTTGTATGCATCAATCTCGTGTGTGATGTCTATAACTTTCACATTATCATCGAGTTGTGCGATACTTCCTTTGATAGCCGAAACTCTATAATCTAAAAGTCCAAAATCTGAAGTAAGGGTAATTACAGCCATAGTGCAAAAGTAATGATTTTTTTTGCCATTTCAATTTTTTATATTAATTTTATGATTTGATTAAATGCGTTTTTTATGTATGAATTAACTTATGAATTGATTGAGATAGATGTAAAAATATTCTATGGTGTTAGAAATCAGAATTTTAACTTAATAAAATCCTCATTCCCATCACTGAAAATTACAGGGCGAGATAATTATATTTTTGCAATGGGAAATCAAGAAATTTTAGATATTTTAAAAGAAAAATTAGATAATATTGTGGATTTTATTAATAAAAATAATGATATATCTGTCAATGATGTAGAAAATATACTAAAATTAAAAAATGATGTAGAAAAATCTTTGGTCTTTGACCAAGATATTATCGTAAAAGGAGTTAATGGTAAAATAATTAAGGCTAAGACTACGAATCTAAAACGGCTTGCCCACGAGGTGGAGAAAAAAGATATGGTCTTCGCCATCGGAGCTGCTGGTACAGGGAAGACTTATACGAGTGTAGCATTGGCAGTAAGAGCTCTGAAAAATAAGGAAGTAAAGAGGATTGTATTGACGCGTCCAGCAGTAGAAGCGGGGGAGAATTTAGGATTTTTACCTGGGGACTTAAAAGAAAAATTAGACCCATATCTACAGCCTCTTTATGATGCACTTAGGGATATGATTCCTCACGAAAGATTAGAATCATTCATTGAAAAAAAGATTATAGAGGTGGCTCCATTGGCATTTATGAGAGGAAGAACCTTAGATGATGCTTTTGTAATTTTAGATGAAGCACAAAATACTACCCATTCTCAAATGAAAATGTTTTTGACAAGAATGGGTATGAATGCTAAATTCATTATCACCGGAGACCCTTCTCAAATAGACCTTCCACCAAAACAAAAATCTGGACTGAAAGAGGCTCTCAGAATTCTAAAAGATATTGATGATATAGGTTTCATATATCTCACTGATGACGATGTTATAAGGCATCCGATTGTTAAAAAAATCATTACGGCCTACGGAAAAGAAAACGAATAAATATCAAACTACCTTCCTTTTATGAAGGTAGTTTTTTTATGGTTCAAAACTTTCAAATTTTCCATTTTCATAGAAAATAATAATTCTTTTTATTTTATTTTCTTCATTATTAGTAGATAAGGAAATATTATTTTCAAATTCTAATTGTTGAGAATCGCTTAAAATATTTTCTTCGGGAGTATATTCCTTAATTTCATTTTCTCGCAGAATAGGATTATCACTGATATTTCCAGTTAATTCAATTGTAGAGAGATTTGTAGCAGAGTTGTCAATAAATTTATTATGAAAAGTAGAAGAGGGGAGAAGCATATTTCCTTTACCTTCTATCAGCCACGACCACTCAAGGTCTGGAAATCGGTGTTTTATTTTCATTATAAAATCCAATGAAGGATTATTTCTCATAGAGAGAATGTGAGACACGCTGGAGCGAGGTACTTTAATCTCTTCTGCAAATTCAGAAGGCTTTAATTTGTAATAATCAATGATTTTATTGAGTCTTTCAATGAAATTCATATTTGTAAATCTTTATTTTCACAATTACAAATGTAAAAAAAATAACTTAATTAACAAAATAACGATGTAGAAAGAGATTGTTTACGATTGTATCAATTGATAACAAGGTGTTTAATTTACAAAACAATACAATAGAATGATGTATAAAAATAATATTAAAGTATATATAAAGTAGTAGTTTAATAAATTACTATAAATAACTGATTTTAATATAATTACAACATGTAAATAAATATAATAAAACATATCTCAGTAGATATAAGACAAAATGTCAGTAGTGAATTAAATCAACGTTTAATATAATAACATGTGTAAATATTAAAAATGTACTATGTGTAACTTTTGTAAAAATACACAAATAATCACGAAACAAAAGTAAATCTGTGATTTTACAAATGTTTTTATTAATTTTGTCAATAAATATTAAAATTATTTCTGATGAAGTTTGAAGATTATTATCAGCGATGCCTTGATTTTCCAAATCGCTATATTTTTCCTGAAAAATTATTTAATTTTCTACAAGAGAATTTCAGTGATAAAATTTTGGAGATTGGAAAATCGTATTTGGGAAAACCTATATATAAGATGTCTGTAGGAATAGGCAATATAAAAGTTTTGGCATGGTCGCAGATGCATGGGAATGAATCCAATGGAACCTTGGCAATGTTGGATTTATTGGAAACTTTAAAAAAATATAAAAAATTAGGGGATGATTTATTTTCTAAAATACGATTAGATTTTATTTTTATGCTTAACCCAGATGGTGCAGAGAAATGGACTCGTAGGAATGCCTTGGATATAGATATGAATAGGGATTATCACAAGGAATCAAGTAGAGAGTTCGTTTATTTGAAAAAAATGGCAATAGAAAATCAATATGATTATGGATTAAATCTACACGAACAGAGGACTATTTTTAGTACGGATGGAGAAAATCCTGCGACCCTGTCTTTCTTATCGCCTTCGGAAAATGAGGAGAGAGAAATTACTGAGACTAGAAAAGAAGCAATGGCTGTAATAGCACGCGTTGTTGAGAAATTAGAGCAACTTATCCCAAATCAAGTGGCAAGGTATAGCGATGAGTTTTATCCTACTTCTGTAGGAGATAATTTTATGAAAATGGGACTTCCTACAATACTTTTTGAGGGAGGGCATTTCCTCAAAGATTATACTAGAAAAAGTACAAGAAAATATTATACTATTGCTCTATACTATGCTTTGATGGCAATTGCTGATTTACAAAATACAACCGATGGCTGGGAAGAATATTTTGATATTCCTGAAAATAAAGAAACTCACTACGATATAATATATAGAAATGTAAAACTAAATACTGATTTTCATTGCGTGCTTGATATTGCTATTCAGTACCGAGAGCAGATTTTGGAAGGTGAGAAGGAAATATCATTCGTCCCTTATGTGATGGAGGTGGGAGATTGTGGTAAGAAAAAAGGCTGGAAAGAAGTGGATTGTACAGGGAAATTTTTCAAATCAGAGACGAAATACCCAAAATTGGATGCTCCAATGAATTTTGAAATAATATAAACACTTATAAACGAGGTTTTTTGGTATGAAAATATTTAATTTTGTATAAAATGTATTATTTTTAAAAATAAATACATAAATTTGTAAAAATCTAAATTGAATTAAAAATGAAAGTATCTAAATTAGCGACGAATTTAATCGGTTCGGAAATCGTAAAAATTGGTAATGAAGTAAATGAAATGAAAGCAAAAGGTGCTGAAATAGCAAATCTGACTATTGGGGACCTCAATTCCAATATTTACCCAATTCCAGAACTTTTAAAAGAAGAAATCCAAAAAGCTTATCAAGAAAATCTTACAAACTATCCACCTGCAAATGGGTTGCAATCTCTAAGAAAAGCAGTGGAAAATGACCTTAAATCTCGTTGGAATTTGGATTATTCTGCTAATAGTGAAATTCTCATTACGGCGGGTTCGCGTCCATTAATTTATGCCATTTTCAAAACTATTGTAGATGAAGGAGACAAAGTAGTGTATCCGATACCTTCTTGGAATAATAATCACTATGCTTATATGACTTCAGCTGAAGGTATTGAAATAAAAACTACACCTGAAAATAATTTTTTACCCACAGCTGATGATTTGAGAGATAAGTTAAAGGGTGCTGTACTACTCTGCCTATGTTCTCCACTGAATCCAACAGGTACAATGTTTTCGAAAGAGCAATTGTCAGAAATATGTCAATTAATTTTAGAGGAAAATGCAAGTAGAAAACCAGATGAGAAACCTCTATATCTTATGTATGACCAGATTTATTCAAATATTACATTTGATGCTAAGCACTACGATCCAGTATCTCTTTTCCCAGAAATGAAAGATTTTACTATTTATGTAGATGGTATATCTAAGTGCTTGGCTGCCACAGGAGTTCGTGTGGGTTGGAGCTTTGGCCCTGCACATATTATCGGTAAAATGAAAGCATTACTAACCCATGTCGGTGCGTGGGCTCCGAAACCAGAGCAAGAGGCTACTGCAAGATTTTATAGTAATGAAAATAATGTAAATCAATTCGTTACATCATTTAAAAATAAATTAGAAGCAAGCCTAAAATTATTGCATAATGGTATCCAGAATTTGAAAAATAAAGGTCTCGCCGTAGAATCTATAGAGCCAATGGGAGCCTTGTATCTTACCATAAAATTAGATTATTTAGGTAAGAAAAAACCTAATGGAGAGGTGATAGAAAATACTACAGATTTGGTATTCTACCTTATTAATGAGGGTGGTGTGGCTCTTGTTCCGTTTTCGGCATTTGGCGATAGTAGAGAGAGTTCTTGGTTCAGAGCTTCGGTGGGTGGACTTTCCATCAATGAAATTGAAGCAATGTTGCCTAAATTAGAAAGTGCACTCAATAAATTAAAATAACTTAAAATACAATCAAGATATGGAAGAAAATACCATATCTTGATTGTTTAAAATAGAAAATTTAATGAAAATAATAGCAGTAATCCCTGCTCGTTATCAGGCAAGTAGGTTCCCAGGCAAATTGATGCAAAAACTTGGAGACAACTCTGTAATAGCGACTACTTATCAGAATGTCGTGGAAACTCGCCTTTTTGATGATGTATTCGTAGCAACAGACTCCGAAATTATTTTTGAGGAAATCCAAAAAATCGGTGGAAAAGCAATGATGACTGGAGAGCACGAGACGGGAAGCGACAGAATAGCTGAAGCAATACAAAATATTGATTGTGATATCATTGTAAATGTACAAGGCGACGAACCATTCTTAAAAGCAAATCCTCTAAAACAACTTATATCTGTTTTTTATGATGATGTCAACGAGGAAATTTCTCTGGCATCGCTTAAAATTAAATTAAAAAACCAAGAAGAGATACAAAGCCCTAATAATGTGAAAGTTATTACTGATAAAGACGATTTTGCCTTGTATTTTAGTAGGTCGGTGGTTCCATATCCGAGAGAGACTTCGGTAGAGACCATTTATTTTAAACATATTGGCGTGTATGCCTTCCGAAAACAAGCCCTACTGAATTTTGCAAAACTGCCAATGAGACCTTTGGAAATTGCAGAAAAGATAGAATGCCTCCGATATTTGGAGTATGGTATGAAAATAAAAATGATAGAAACTGATTTTGTTGGTGTGGGGATAGATGTCCCAGAGGATTTAGAAAAGGCGAGAAGAATAATAGAAGAGAAATATTAATATATTGATTATCCATATGAAAAAACTTATTTATTCAGTTTTGGTGGGAAGTTCTATCTCCATGTATGGACAAAATGCCAAAGATATTATTAATAGAAATATAGAGGTGACGGGCGGTGTAAATAAATGGAAGGCACTTAATTCAACAATTCTCTATGGAAAAGTAGTATTAGGACCGAAAGATGAATTTCCTATAAAAATATACCAAAAACGTCCAAATCTTTCGAAAACTGTAGTTACTATAAATAAAAAAGAGACAATTATTGAGGGATTTGATGGTAAGAAGGGCTATACAATGAATTATAATGCTAATAAATTGCTGGAAAATCCCACTTATATCGTGGAAAATTTTGAAAACGATTTCATAGATTGGGAGAAAAAAGGTTTCTCAGTAAAATATGTTGGAAAAGAAAAAGTAGGCAATAATATGTGCTATAAAATTGAATTGATAAATAATACTAAGACAACGCAGTATTATTTTGATACAAATACATATTATCTATTGAAGGAAATTAATAATAATGAGGTTATAAGTTATTCTAATTTTAGAAAAGTTGATAATTTAGTATTTCCATTTACGATAGAACAAAGTACTCCTAAAAAAGATGGAGATTATATAATACGAGTTTCTAAAATGGAAACCAATAAAATTACTGATGATAATATATTTAAGTTTAGATAGTAAGATTAAAAGGCATAATATTATTTATGCCTAAAAAATACACAATTTAACATAATATAAATTATAATGTTTTTAGAGATATAAAGAAAATACCACTTTTATATGTGGTGTTTTTTATTTATTAATGTTTAAAAATTGCTCTTGCATTTTGTGTTGTGATATCGTCAATATGTTGAAAATCAAATTTATATATATCTACTAATTTACCAATGATGAGAGGAATATAGGAACTTTCGTTACGTTTTCCTCTGTGAGGTACAGGAGCTAAGTATGGACTATCTGTCTCTAAAACGATTCTTTCAATAGGAATTTCTTTGAGGAATTGGTCAATTTTTCCATTTTTAAAGGTTACGACACCTCCTATGCCTAAGTGAAAATTCAGGTTAATTGCTTTCTTAGCTTGCTCTAAATTACCTGAAAAACAATGAAATATTCCTCTTAATTTTGGATGTCTTTTTTGTTCTAAAACTTCAAAAGTTTCATCAAAACTATCACGACTATGTATTATAATAGGTAAATCTTTTTCTATTGCCCAATCTATTTGCTGTTCAAAGGCTTTTATCTGAATATCAAGGGTTGATTTATCCCAATATAAATCTATACCAATCTCTCCAATGGCACAAAATTTTCGCTCACTAAGATATTTTTGAACAATATTGAGTTCCTTTTCCCAAGTTTCAGGTTTTACCGAACATGGATGAAGCCCCATCATTGCAAATATTTTATTTGGGTATTTAGTTTCCAAATCTAACATTGCAGAGTGGGTTGAGGAATCTATTGCTGGTAAGTAAAAATCTGATATACCACTATTTATAGCTCTTTCTATGACCTCTATCCTATCGTTATCAAATTCCTCTGCATATAGATGTGTATGGGTATCTATCATTTTTATTGAAATATTTTAAAACTTACTTTTTTTTGTTGTTCTTCTATTAATTTATCGATATTTTTACGAAATTCTATATATTTAGGATTGTTTTCATCATTTGTTTTATGTGATAGTCCTTGATGAATTTTGAAATTTTGATTAATAAAATCCATCGTATCTGCTGAAAAATAGGCTTTTCCGAATTTGTCAAAAATATAATTAACAGCTTGTTGGTTTAGATGTATCAAATCTTCTTTATAGAAACGATAATCCCTTAAATCATCCATCATTATTTCGTAAATTGGGAGGTAATGGCAATTATTTTCTTCCGAAATTACCTCGTGGAGACAATCTATAAGTCTTGACTTGCTTCTTTGATTTTCTTGAAATCCATCTTTTGTATGTCTTACGGGTGATATACTAAATAGTACTTGTACATTTGGTGAGATATGATTTTTTATGTAGCTAATAGTCTGTTTTATAGAATCTTGTATTTCATTGATAGTCAATAATCTTTTTTTGAAAAACTTTTGTGGAAGTTTATGGCAGTTGGCGACTAATTTATTTTGTGGTGTAAATTCGTAGATGAAGGCTGTGCCATAAGTAATTATTACCCAATTAGTTTGATTCAAAAATTGATGTGCATACTTAATTTCGCTATTAATTTTTGCCAAGCAATCTTCAAGTTTTCTTGAATTAAAACTTGAATGATGGTCAAGAGAGAGATAAATTCCGTCGTATTCTATAAGATTTGTTTCGGAATATTGCTCTGCTTTTGTGATTTTATGGATAGCATTATTTATAGAATAAGGGTTAAAAATCGTCCCAAAAGGATTATTTAGAACCCTTAATTGTCCCTTAGCTAGCAAATCGCTCATTTCGGTGGAGAAACACGAGCCTATTGAAAAAATTTTATCTTCAAAATGGATTTTTTCTTCCGAGTTATCAATGTTAATTTCTGTCCTGAATTTCATAAAATAAGGCCGAATATTACTTTTCTCTTTTTAGTAAATAGTTTGCCAAATCAATAAAAGGTCTCTTTTTTTCTTCGGAAATATTTATTTTATTGAGAGATTCAATTGCAAGTTCGTTATATTTTTTTACGAGTTTTAGAGATTTTTCAGCAACTTTTGTTCTTCTAAAAATTTTTTCAACACTATATATTTTATCAATATTATCAGATTTTTTGGAATACCAAAAATCCAATTCTTTGCTTTCCTCTGGGGTAGAATGTCTTTTTGCCAAGAGGTATAGTATTGTTTTTTTGTTTTCGTATATGTCGCCAGCTTGTTTTTTTCCTACATGTTCTTGATTTCCAAACACATCGAGATAGTCATCCATTATCTGGAAAGCGATTCCGATGTTTTTACCGAAATCATATATGGACTGAGTGTCTTCCTCTGAGGCATTGGCGATTATAGCACCAATCTTTAGAGCGGAAGCCATCAGTACCCCAGTTTTATTGGTAATCATTTGGATATATTCGTCGTAAGAAACATTTTTGGTGGTCTCAAAATTCACATCTATTTGCTGTCCTTCACAAAGGATAGCCCCAGTTTCCGAGAATATTTTGATACATTTTTTGAAAAGTTCAGGTTCTAAATCCTCAAAAAATTGGTAAGCCTTGATAAATAGAGCATCTCCTGCTAAGATACCTAGATTAATGCCGTGTAGGGTGTGTATTGTAGGCATACCGCGTCGGAGGGGGGCGTCGTCCATAATATCATCGTGTATGAGTGTGAAATTATGAAAAAATTCTATTGCTAAAGCGGGTTTTATAGCTTTTTGTATGTCTCCTCCGAATAGTTCATTGGCCATTAAGACAATCACTGGTCGAAGTTTTTTCCCAGGTGTAGAAATTATGTAGTTGATAGGCTCGTATAATTCCACGGGTTTATTTTGAAAAGTGTTTTCCTTGATAGCCTCTGTAATTATCGTGTGGTATTTATCTAAAAAATCCATAAAAGTTTATTTTAATTATTGCAAAAATAAGAAATTTTGAATAGAAAATATAGGTATTTTTAATAAAAAAATAAATAGCCCAAAATATTGAGCTATTTTATTAAAAAAATTATTTTCCTAAGTAAGATTTCAAGATTTTACTTCTTGAATTGTGTTTTAGTCGTTTGATTGCTTTTTCTTTTATTTGTCTTACTCTTTCTCTTGTGAGGTCAAAAGTCTCACCAATTTCTTCCAAAGTCATAGGATGATTTCCGCTTAGTCCGAAATACAATCTTACTAAGTCTGCCTCTCTTGGAGTGAGTGTTTGTAAAGCTCTTTCAATCTCAATTTGTAAAGATTCCAGCATTAGTTGTTTATCAGGGCTTGGAGATTCTCCTGAGCGTAGTACATCATATAGGTTAGACTCCTCCCCTTCTACAAGTGGTGCATCCATAGAGAGGTGTCTTCCCGAGTTTTTCATAGATTCTTTAATGTCTTCCTCACTCATATCCAATACTTCGGCAAGTTCTTCTGGTGATGGCGGTCTTTCGTTGGTTTGCTCTAAGTGGGCATAAGCCTTGTTGATTTTATTGATAGACCCAATTTTATTGAGTGGTAATCTCACGATTCTTGATTGTTCTGCCAAGGCTTGTAAGATAGACTGGCGAATCCACCAAACAGCATAGGAAATGAATTTGAAACCTCTCGTTTCGTCGTATCTTTTTGCAGCTTTCATTAATCCGAGATTTCCTTCATTAATAAGGTCTGGTAATGAAAGTCCTTGGTTTTGATATTGTTTAGATACGGATACTACAAATCTTAGATTAGCTTTAATTAGTTTTTCTAAGGCTACTTTGTCTCCCGAACGGATTCTCTGTGCTAGTTCTACTTCTTCATCAGCGGTAATGAGTTCTACTTTTCCGATTTCTTGCAGATACTTATCAAGAGAGGCTGTCTCTCTATTGGTTACCTGCTTAGTGATTTTTAGTTGTCTCATTTGTTTTGTCTTATTTCCTACCTATACGATGAAAAATAAAAAAAGGTTACACTTGATTGTGATATTTTTTTATGAATGGGACTAATTTTTTTGTATGTCGGTTTTTTATGATTTGATTTTAATAATAAAAAGTATTACTTTTGTATTCAAAATATAGTTATCATATGAGTTTTTTTAATGCTGAAAATATTAAAATGATTGTAGAAACGGCAAGAGATTTTGCTGAAAAAAATATCCGTCCATATGTAATGGAATGGGATGAAAAACAAATTTTTCCAAAAGAATTATTCCATAAATTAGGAGAAATGGGATTTATGGGGATCGTTATTCCTGAAGAATATGGTGGCTCGGGATTGGGATATCACGAATATGTTGCAATTTTGGACGAAATCTCTCAAATAGACCCTTCCATTGGACTTTCCGTAGCAGCGCACAACTCATTATGTACCAATCATATATATGAATTTGGAAATGAAGAACAGAGAAAAAAATGGCTTCCTCAACTGGCCTCTGGAAAGATAATCGGTGCTTGGGGAATTACCGAGCATAACACGGGCTCCGATGCTGGCGGTATGAATACAACAGCTATAAAAGATGGTGATGAATGGGTGATTAACGGAGCAAAAAATTTCATTACTCACGCCATCTCAGGAGAAATAGCGGTCGTAATGGCACGAACAGGTGAAAAAGGAGCAAAAAATAATGCTACGGCCTTCGTGTTAGAAAAAGGAATGTCTGGATTTTCTTCTGGAAAAAAAGAAAATAAATTAGGAATGAGAGCTTCCGAAACGGCAGAACTTATTTTTGATAATGTTAGAGTACCTGATACTCACAGACTTGGAGAGGTAGGAGAAGGATTTAAGCAAGCAATGAAAATCCTTGATGGCGGAAGAATATCTATTGCAGCATTAGCTTTGGGAACAGCTCGTGGAGCTTATAAATCCGCTCTGAAATACTCAAAAGAACGCCAACAATTTGGGCAACCTATTAATAAATTTCAGGCAATTAATTTTATGTTGGCCGATATGGCTACGGAGATTGATGCATCCGAGTTACTTATTCGTCGTGCTTCCGAGATGAAAATGGAGGGGAAGGTAATTACCAAAGAAGGAGCTATGGCAAAACTATTCGCTTCCGAAACTTGTGTGAGAGTGGCAAATAATGCCGTGCAGATTTTCGGTGGATACGGATACTCAAAAGAATTTCCTGTTGAGAAATTTTACCGAGATTCTAAATTATGTACCATTGGTGAGGGAACTTCTGAGATACAAAGATTGGTAATAGGTAGAGAAATTTCTAGATAACATAATTTATATAAAAAAATGAAAAAAATAGATAGTCTAAATCAAGTAGCAGAATTCCATAGAACTTTCAATGCTCCTATTTTGGATACACCGCAAATTCCTTTAGATAGAGCCGAACTAAGAATCAACTTACTACAAGAAGAACTAAACGAACTGAAAGAAGCTATAAAAAATAATGATATCGTAGAAGTTGCGGATGCCTTTGCTGATTTGCAGTATGTATTGAGTGGGGCTATTTTGGAGTTTGGACTCGGTGAAAAGTTTGGAGATTTGTTCAACGAAGTACACCGTTCTAATATGTCTAAAGCTTGCAACTCACAAGAAGAGGCAGATGCAACTATATTACATTATCAAGAAAAAGGACAAGATGCTTATTCCGAAAAGTCTGGCGAAAAGTATAATGTCCATAGAAAATCTGATAATAAAGTGCTAAAAAGTATCAACTACTCCCCTGCCGATTTAAAATCTATTATAGAAAAATAAACAATGATGAATAGGAATATTAGTAAGTATCTTGCTATCTCTTTGGGGTTAATTCTATGTTCTTGTAGTATAGATAAAGTGGTGGTTAATAGAGAGGTAGAGTCTCAAAAGTATGGGAAATTATTACTTGGACAGCAAATGAAGGAACAATTTTTGAAAGAGCCTTTCAGACAGTGGTTTGAGAATGAGAAAGAAGCCTATCATCCAGATGCTGAAATAATAAAATCCCTAAAAAAAGAGAATATTAATAGTACAAAGATTTTTATATTCATCGGTACTTGGGATACGAATAGCCAAAAGGAATTACCTAAAATAATCAAAGTTTTAGAGGAAATAAAATTTCCCGATAGCCGTTTGGAAATCATTGCTGTAAATGATAAATATCAGTCTCCGAGTAGTGAGGAGGTTATATTCAATATTCAAAAAATACCCACTATTATTGTCCGAAGATATGGAAAAGATTTAGGGAGAGTAACTCTTAGTGAGACTGACAATGTGGAGAACGCATTATTAGATATTTTTTCTAAAAATAAAAATAATCGGTAATAATAGATAGATAAAAAAAGAAGCATCCTTGGATAATTTGTTCAAGGATGCTTCCATTCATAAATGTAAAATTTTATTGAAAAAGTGTTTCCCAAAGAAGATATATATTCAGCAAAATAATGATAATAGAGATACACCACGCTGAAAATCTTAAAATCCGACCATTTACAAATTCGCCCATCTTCAATTTGTCGGAAGTAAATGCAACCAATGGCACTACGGCAAAACTTAATTGCATTGAAAGTATCACTTGGCTTAATACTAATAGCTCGGTCGTCCCCTTTTCTCCATAAAATAAAGTTACCAAAAAAGCAGGAACTACAGCTAATGACCTTGTAATCAATCTTCTAAACCAAGGTTTTAATCTTATGTGGAGGAATCCCTCCATTACTATTTGCCCTGCAAGAGTTCCCGTAAGTGTAGAATTTTGTCCTGAAGCTAATAAAGCTACAGCAAAAACAATACTTGCCAAACTTGTACCTAATATTGGTGAAAGAAGTCTATGAGCATCGTGAATATCCTCAACATTATGATAACCAAAATGATGGAATGTAGATGCCGAAATGATGAGAATAGCTGCATTGATAAAAAAGGCGACAAATAATGATAATGTAGAGTCTATCGTAGCGTATTTTATAGCCTCTCTTTTGCCTTCGGTATTCCTCTCATAATCACGAGTTTGTATAATACTACTATGTAAATATAGGTTATGAGGCATCACCGTAGCTCCCAAAATACCAATAGCAATATAGAGCATCTCAGGATTAGAAATTATTTCCTTTTGAGGAATCGTTCCCTTTAAAATAGGAAATAAATCTGGGTTACTAAGGACAATTTCAAAACCAAAACATCCAATGATTACCAACATTAGTGAGCCAATAACAGCCTCTATATAGCGGAAGCCTTTGGCTTGTAGTAGGAGAATTAGCAAGACATCCACCATTGTGATGACAATCCCCCAAAGTATAGGAATGCCAAACAAAAGATTGAGGGCAATGGCAGAACCAATTACTTCGGCCAAATCACAAGCAGCGATGGCTATTTCACAAAATATCCAAAGAAAAAAATTAACTCTCGGACTAAAATGGTCTCTACATGCCTGTGCTAGGTCTCTTTCGGTGACGATTCCTAATTTCAGTGATAGATGTTGTAATAGAATAGCAAATATGTTAGAAATAAGAATTACAGAGAGTAGCGTATAGCCAAATTTTGTTCCTCCTGCAATATCCGTAGCCCAATTTCCAGGGTCTATATATCCCACAGCGACCATCAGTCCAGGACCTGTAAAAGCAAGTAATTTTCTGAATGGACTTGCATTTTTTGGAATTTTTACCGATGCAAATACCTCCGGAAGCGAGTTGCTTACTCTCTCTCTTTTCCACGATTGTTTTTCCATACAGCAAATATACGAAAGTTAGATTAAACTAACAAATATTATTGATAATTATATATTATTTAGAATGATTATTTTATTTCACCACAGATATTTTTCTGAAAAGTTTCAGCAAAAGATTCTTGATATTTCGGATTATCAAGTATATGCATTGCTTTGATAATGGCCGTCTCCGCTGTGAGGTCTTTACCATTGATAGCTCCAATATTTTTAAAAATATTAGAGTTAGAATATTTTCCAAAAGAAATTTCTCCTGAAATACATTGACTGATGATTATAATTTCTATTCCCTTATGTCTTAATTTTTTTAGAGTTTCCTCAGTTTTTTTGTTATTGAAAATAGTTCCTGAACCAAATACTTGCAGTATAATAACCTTCACGTTATCAATATTTTCTAATATATCAAAAGACATACCTGGGAATATCCTCCAAAAAATAACTTCCGAAGAGAAGTGTAAATCACAATAAAATTTAGAATCTTCTTTTGGGCGATAGAGAGCATCTCGGTTGATGGTAAGATTGACTCCTGAATGTCCAAGTATTTGGTAATTAGGGCTTTGATAGGCATCAAAATATTCCGAAGAATATTTTAGAGAACGATTACCTCTCATTAATTTATAGGCAAAATAGACGGCAACTTCTTGTATTACGGCTTCGTCTCCATCGTAGATGCTGACATAATTAAGGCTGGTGAGTAGGTTTTCTTTGGCATCTGTCCTGAGATCTCCGATTGGTAACTGAGCTCCTGTCAGAATCACAGGTTTCCGAATATTTCTTAACATAAAACTGAGTGCAGATGCTGTGTAAGACATTGTATCTGTACCATGTAACACCAGAAAACCATCATATTTATGGTAATTGTTTTTGATACAAGAGGCTATTTCAGACCACTCTTTTGGTCCAATATCGGATGAATCCAAAGGCTTTTGGAAAGGGTGAATAGCGACCTCGCATTGTAGCAGATTTACTTCAGGAAGTTTTTCAAAAATATACCTAAAATCAAAGGGTTCTAAACTACCCGTCTCGTAGTTTTTCTCCATTCCTATAGTACCCCCTGTATAGATTATCAAGACTTTTCTTTTCATATATGACTATGTTATAAAGATTATTTAGATAAAAGTGAAGGTTACGATACTACTATGAATATCATAACCTTAGCATAAATATAAGATACAAAATTATTCCAAAATATTATTTCTTTGGAGCCCATTTTTCAAAAAAGGCTTTTACTTTTTCATAATTGTAGGAATTATCATCGTTCTCATCTTCAAAAATATCACTACTTTGAGTGTGAATTTGCTTACCATTCTTATCCAAAATTACGAAAACAGGAAAACCATATTTGCCAGGATTACCAAATTTTTTGAATAGTTTTTCGTTTTTATTTTCTTTTGAATAATTGAGGTGATAGTAATAATAATTTTCATCTACGAATTTTTTCAGTTCGGGGTGGTCTAGCACATATTGGTTGAATCTAAGACACCAGATGCACCAATTTCCACCTGCTTGAATCATAATATTTTTGCCTTCTGCTTGAGCTTTTTGTACTAATTCTGCCAATTTTTTTTCGGCATTTTCTTTTGGATTATAGGGTTTCACCAATCTTTCTCTCTCTTCGGAGATAGATTCTTTTTTAGCATCTTGTGCATAAATACTTGATAATCCGAATATTGTGAGTAGCCCCACCGTTAATGTTTTAGAGATAAATCTTTTCATTTATAAATTTTTATCCAAAGTTAAGAAAAAAAATGGAATATAGAGTGTTTTTAATTTCAAATTATTATAAATAATAAATATTTATGACAGAGTATAAAGAATATAATAAATATTTTTATTAACTTTGCCACTTAATTTTTTAGAAGTTCTTTTAAATGAATTTATTTACGGAATCCAATCTAAGCCCTGACATTATTAAGGCTATTGGCGAACTTGGCTACGAACAGCCAACAGAAATCCAGAAACAGACTATTCCTTTTATCCAATCAGATTTTCGTGATTTGATTGCCCTTGCAGCGACAGGAACAGGTAAGACAGCAGCATTTTCGCTTCCGATTCTGGATATGATAGACGATACAAGTCGTAAAATCCAGTTATTGGTTCTTTGTCCAACCCGCGAATTATGTTTGCAAATTGCCAAAGATATTAAAAATTATACGAAATACCTCCCAAATATCAAGACTACTGCAGTCTATGGAGGAAGTAGCATCGTGGAGCAAATCCGCTCTTTGAAGGAAAAACCACAAATTATCGTTGGGACTCCAGGTAGGGTTATCGACCTGCTCGGAAGAAAGGCCTTGGACTTTTCAGCAATTAATTGGCTCGTTCTCGATGAGGCCGATGAGATGTTGTCTATGGGTTTTAAAGATGATTTAGAGACAATTTTAAGTGGTACACCAGAGACGAAACAGACACTTTTATTCTCAGCAACAATGAGTAAGGAAGTGGAGAAAATTTCTAAAAATTATTTGGAAAATCCACATAAAATAGCTGTTGGAAATATCAATGCTGTAAAGAAAAATATTAAACACGAGTTTTATGTAGTTGGATATCGTCATAAAAAAGAGGCGTTGAAAAGATTGATAGATGCTAATCCAAATCAATATTCAATTATCTTTTGTAGAACGAAAATGGAAACTCAAGATGTAGCAGATTTCCTAATGCAAAATGGCTACGGAGCTGATGCTCTTCATGGAGACCTATCGCAGGCGCAAAGAGATAGTGTGATGAAGAAATTCAGACTAAAAAATATCGATATTTTGGTAGCTACAGATGTGGCAGCAAGGGGACTTGATGTAGATAGTTTAACTCATGTTATTCATTACTCTTTGCCAGATGATCCTGAGGTTTTTGTACATAGAAGTGGGCGTACAGGCCGTGCAGGGAAAAATGGTATTTCTATGGCACTCATCAAACCAGAAGAGACGCGTAAGTTGAAACAAATTAAGATACAAACTAAGATAGAACTTACAGAGAAGCAAATCCCGAAAGGTGAAGACATTATTAAGGCACAAGTTGGAGGTCTCTTTGAAAAGTTATTCACAGAACATGAAGATTATTTCAATTTTGATAAAACCCTAATCCCTGACTTGTCAGAGTTTTCAAAAGAAGATTTAGTAAAACAATTATTACAACTTCAATTGAAAGAATTGGCACTTTATTACAAAGATAAAAATGATTTATCAGCAATAAAACTATCAGATAAAGAGTCTGGTAGCAATCATGATAGACGCAGAGACAGAAAAAATGGACGAAGCTCAAGGGATAAAAAGAGAAATAGTGAGAATATGACTCGCTTCTTCTTTAATCTTGGAAAAAGAGATAAATTGAGAAAAATAGATATGTTGGATATTATCAATAAGGCAACATCTAAGTCCAAAAAGCGTGTTGATATTGGTGATATTGAAATTTTGGATAAATTTAGTTTCTTTGAAGTGGATAAGAATTTTAAAAACGAAATCCTTAATAATATTTCATATATGAAATTTAAAGGAAAAGAAATGAGAGCTGAAGTGGCAAATTAAATTTATTAGAACTATCTCATTATGAGGTGGTTCTATATTTTTTGTAGTATAATTTTTTTATATTTGTAAATATTTAGTTAAATAATGAAAAAGATATTTTTCCTTGTATCGCTTGGTAGTTCAATAATTACTTTTGCTCAAAATATTAATTTTCAGGATAATATGGAGTTTTCTGAAATTTTGAAAAAAGCAAAGACTGAAAATAAAATAATATTTTTGGATGCCTATGCATCTTGGTGTGGTCCGTGTAAAATGATGGAAAAGAATGTTTTTAATAAAGAGAGTGTCCAAGAATATTATAATGCTAATTTTATAAATGTCCGTTTTGATATGGAAAAAGGAGAGGGTATGGATTTGGCAAGGATATATGGCGTGAGGTCCTATCCTACTTTTCTTTTTATTGATGGAGATGGTAAAATAATCTATAAATCAATGGGGTATCAACCAGAAAAGGAATTTCTTGAGACGGGGAAAAATGCAAAAAAAACTACGGAAGAGATTGTTACAAAGAGACTGCAGTTTGAGAAAGGAGAGAAAGATTTAAGTTTTTTGAAGCAATTGTTTTTTGAAACATATAAAATAGAGATAGATTTTGCCAAAAAAGTAGCAGAGCGATATTTTCAAAATAAGAAGGATAAAAATTTTAGCAAAGAGGAGGCTTTTATGCTTTTTAATATTCTGAAATCTTCAGATAGCCCATATTACCAGTTATTTATAGATAATAAAACAGAAATTACAAAGTATATTTCTGAAAAGGCTTATAGTGATTTTGATACTTCTATTAAGTTGAATACTCTATTGCAAGAAGCCATTAATAAGGAAAATAATGAAATTGATGATGAAAAATATCTTAAAAATGCAGTGAATATCACTTCCGAAAAAGAGGCAAATAAGGTATTGAATGACTTTAAAATGAATTATTATTTTTCTGTTAAAAATTTTGATAAATTTGCGGAAACATCATTGAAATATTTTCAAAATGAAAATGAGCAAAGAAAGAATAAATTAATGGAAATTTCATATATTATTGCAGAAAATGTAAAAAATAAGGATTTATTGACTGTACCGACAAAATGGGTTGAAAAATCAGTAAATGAAAATGAAAATTTAGATAATACTTATATTTTAGCGAAATTATACTTTACTATGGGAAAAAATAGTGATGCAAAAATTTATGCTTTAAAATCCTTTAATTTATCAAAAAAAATAGGTAGAAATACTGATTTACAAGAGAAATTATTAAAAGAAATAAAATGAATATAATGAGACAGAAAATTATATTATTTAGTCTATTTCCTTCTGTTTTTTATTTTAGCCAAGGTATTGATAATAAAGCTTATATAAAAGCTAATGCTCTATTGCTCCCTGCAGGTGTTATGAATGTTGGTGCTGAGTATCGATTGAGCAAAAAATACACATTACAAGGAGATATTTTAGTATCGCCTTGGAAGTCTTTTGCGGGGAAAAATGCCCAAGTATATATGGCAGGATTTGGTGGGCGATATTATTTCTCCGAAGCATTTCGCAAGTGGTATTTGGGAGCGAATTTCTCAATGGCATATTTTAATATGCAAAAATGGAATTATTGGAAAGGAGGTATTACCTTTTCGGAGGAAAATCCAGAGCTGAAATATGACTTAAAAAATTATTATCAGGAAGGGTTTGCAATGGTTTTTGGAGCAGATGTAGGCTATCAATTTAAATGGAGGGATAATTGGAATATAGATGTTTTTTTAGGAATAGGCTCTTCACAGGGATTTTATCGTGGATATGATAAAATTTCGGGGGATAGAATAGATGAATTGCACTATAAAGAAAAGAGAGCCTATAACCGAAGTGGTGAGATTGTCCCCTATCGTGGAGGAATAATGCTCTCATATAGAATAAAATAACAAAATTGAGAATAAGATTGTCTTTTTTTAAGATAGTCTTATTTTTATTAATTATAATTTCATATATTAATACTTTTTTTGTATATTTGCTCAATACAAAACAATAAAAATGAAAATTACCAAATTATTATGTTTTTCTGTGGGAATGTTAATGTTTTCCTGCACGGTAGAACGGACTGATTTTAACAATACTTTGAAGGCAAAATCTCGTGGTGTGGTTGTTGTAAATCAGACAATAAGCAGTGAAAACCATACTATAATATTGCAAACTACGGGTGGAAAATTTTATAGTGGGTATAATGAAGTGATCATCGAGGTATTGGATAAAAATACTCTACAAAAGGTTGATGTACAGTCATTAACTTTCCTGCCGATAAAGACGCGTGAGAATGGCTACTCTTATTCTTGTCCGCACCAATATTATATGGATTTTAATCAAGATATTAAGGCTTTTGAGGGCTTTGCTATTTTTAATACCCCTACGAAGAACTTACTTTTTGATAGTGAAAATCCAGTAATGACAATTGGAAAAAGTACAGAAAAATGGAAAATTTACATATCTTATATTGTAGGAAATAAAACTTACGACCTTATTAAAGAGGTGGAAGTTAGTAATTTACCAAATACAAACCTTAATAGAAATCTTACTGAATTCATTGGTAATGATGGTGAAAAATATACATTAGCACTTATAGAACCACAGGTACCAGGTATCATTGAAAATCAATTAAAGGCAGGTCTTTATAAGTATAATAAACCTCATAATGGTGAGTTTGAACACAAAATAACAGGAAAACCTGATCCAAAATTATTCTCCTATTCCGTGGTAGATGGAGCTACCTTGGAACTTGACCCACGAATGCCTGACCCTTCAATGGGAAACCACTCCTCTCTTAACAATGTTAATCTTACACAAGGTGAAGATAAGTATTATCATGGTGTGGTAAATTATACGATGACAGGATTTTGGACACTTAATTTCATCTTTAAAGATAAAAATGGAAATATTATTAAAGGAACCAAAGTCCCTGAAAAACTTACTGCAGGAGGCTGGGGACAAAAGAGTGATTTATACATAGATATTAATTTCTAAAATAAAAACGATAGCTAATGAAAAAAATCATTTTACCTGTCTTTTTACTCAGTATTGGAGTGTCAGCTCAGAATATCTCAAAGGAGGAAGTGAAAAACCTTAATGAGGTGAAAATAAAAACAATAAAGAGACAAAAAATCCGAACAGATGTAAAACTAGCCTGCTCAGTGGATGAATATTTATCTTCGTCGGAGAATATTTCGTTTATCAAAAAAGGGGCTTATGCTTGGGAGCCTCTATTGAATAATATGAATACCGAGCGCTCGTCCGTAACAATTGAAGGAATGCATGTTTTTGGAGCTTGTACAGATAAGATGGACCCAGTAACTTCCTATGTGGAGACCAATAACTTGTCCTCTGTAGATATACAATCTGGACAAGAAGGAACGATGCACGGAGCAACTATTGCGGGAGCAATCGATTTGAAGAGACGACGCGTTTCCTTTTCTGATGAGCCTAAAATAGGTGGTTCCTATCAAACAGGTATTGAGACCAATAACAAACAATTTTTTAATCTTGGAGATTTGTATTTTTCTAATGAAGAATGGGTGGTAGATGGAACTATATCTTACAGAAAGACTGATGATTATAAAGCAGGTAATAGTATAGAAGTACCTCATTCTCAATATAAAAAATTTAACACATCTTTTGGCGTAGGTTACAAAATGGGACCTCTATCATCTATAAAGTTAGATGCTATTTTTGATTTAGCAAAAGATGTTGGCTACCCTGCCCTACCTATGGATGCTTGGCTAGCAAGAGCCTTGATTACTTCTGCAAATTATAAACAATTATACGAAGAAGGACTACTGAGAGTTTGGGATACGAAATTTTATTTCAATGCTGTAGAACACTATATGGATGATACTACTCGCCCCGAAAATAGAGTACATATGGATATGCCTGGTTGGAGTACAACATACGGACTTACTTCAAAATTGCATTTAAGAAGATTTAGCTACTCCGCTGATGTTCAATGGAATAGTTACACGAATGAATCCACAGCAGAGATGACGATGTATCCACAGACCTATGGAAACCCACTGATGTTCGCTTACACTTGGCCTGTTGTTACTACAAATTATGCTGGAATTTCTATTAACAACCAATTAGAATTGACAGATAATCAATCTATTACATTTGGAGGGGCATTGAATCTCCATCAAAATAAGGCGAAATATATGGATTTTGTATGGATATTTCACCCAGGCTCACCGAATGAGAGAACAAGATTTTTACCAAATTTATTTGGTTCTTATACATTGAAGATAAATCCTATAAGTATTACAGCAGGATTAGGGTATGGGCATAGGGCTCCATCTGTATCGGAGGGATATGGATATTATATTTTTAACTCATTTGATAGATATGACTATATTGGAAACCCAAACCTAAAAAATGAAATTTCCTACGAGGCAAATCTATCAGCAAGCGTAGCAACGAAGAAATTAGTCATCGAAGCAAAGGCAAATTATTTCCATATTAAAAATTATATCATAGGAAAAATTTTGAATATTGGCTATCCAATGAATATCCTATCTGTTGGCGTAAAGGGCTATACAGCATTAGATTATGCGAAAATTTTGAATATATCACTTAATTTTAAGTATGATATTAATGATTATTTGAATTGGAAGGGAACGCTAAGTTATGCAAAAGGACAAGATTGGAATAATGAAAATCTACCATTTATTCGTCCTTTCAGTTATCAAACAACACTGAAATATAGAAAGAATAAATTTTCTTGTCAAGCCTCTATTAATGGAGATTTCACGCAGGTAGCATATAGCCCTGAGTATGGAGAAGACAGAACACCAGCTTATATTATTTATAATCTTTCTGCGGACTATACCTTTAAACTGAGAGGAAGGAGCAATCTTCAACTACAAGCGGGAGTAGAGAATTTGGCAGATACCTATTATAGTACTTATGCCGATTGGGGAAATATCCCACGAATGGGGAGAAATGTATTTTTAGGTGCCAAAGTGATGTTTTAATGATTTTTAATTGTATAAATAATAATATTTATCTATTTTTGTAAAGTATAACTCTACTTTTGGGGTTATACTTTATTTATAAAAAGTAAAAAATGAAGAAATTTATCGGTAAATTATTATTAAAATTATTGGGCTGGAAAATGACCCTACACGGTGATGAGAAAAACCTGAATCGCTGTATCCTTGTGGTAGCTCCTCACACTCATAATATGGAGTTTCTATTGGGGAATATCGCTTATTGGATTTTAGACAAACCATTGAAAATCATCATAAAAGATGCTCATACAAAAGCTTGGTATGGAGGTATTGTGAAGGCTCTAGGAGGGATAGGTATCAACAGAAGCCAGAAAAATGATTTAGTAAATTTCATCTCTCAGCAATTCCAAAAGGAGGATTTCTCATTAGTTATCTGCCCAGAAGGGACGCGTAGTAAAGTCAATAAATGGAAAAAAGGATTCTATTATATGGCCTTACAAGCAAAAGTCCCAATAGTAATCGCAACAGGTGATTTCAAAAGAAAACGATTATATATTGGCTATACCATTCCTTACGAACGATTGATAAATATGCCATACGAGGATATTTTAAAAGAGATTTCAGATTATCTCATTAAATATGATATAACCCCAAAAATCCCTGAAAATTGGAACCCTAATATACAATAATTATGACAAATACAGAAAAACAACAAAAACTTGAACTACTGAATAGTTGGAGAAAAAATACCCTTATAGATACCTTGGATATTACTTTTACCGATGTTACTGAAAATAGTATAACCGCTACAATGCCAGTTACTTCTAGAGTGCATCAGGCATTCGGTATTTTGCACGGAGGAGCCAGTGTAGCATTAGCTGAGACTTTGGGGTCTTGCTTGTCTTTTATCAATATTGATACCGAAAATTACTATGCAGTAGGAACAAATATTAATAGTAACCACCTTCGTGCAAAAACAGATGGGATACTCACTGCGACAGCTTCTTTTATCAGAAAAGGTAGGACTCTCCATGTATCTCAGATTGAGATTGTTGATGAAGATGGAAAGCTGATAAACCATACTACAATGACGAATAATGTGATTGCCAAAAAATCATAATAATATATGATTATTTTTAGACTACCCTTTGATAAAGACTATTATATAAATTCTAACAATAATAATACAAAAAATAGTGTAGAATTTGTGTCTTTCGATAAAAAAACTTATCTGAAATTTGATGGAGATTTAAAAAAATTATCTCCTATGGATTTTGCAAAAAAAAAATTTCAACTTCCAGAAAATCCATTTTTAGTAGATAATGAGACTAAGGAGGAATATTTGGAAAAAATAGAGAGAACAATAGATTTTATTAAAGTTCATCGACTGAAAAAAATTGTTGTTGCAAGAAAAAAAAATATTGATTTTCAAGATATTAATATTTTCGAAACTTTTCAAAATTTAGTAAAATCATATCCTTCGGCATTTGTTTATGTTTTCCAAAAAGGAGATATTTTTTGGATCGGGGCATTTTCGGAATTACTTGGAAAATATGATAAAAAAACACATTTTTTTGAAACAATGTCTTTGGCTGGGACACTACCTATAGACGAAGATTGGACAGAAAAGGAAATTGAGGAACAAAAACCTGTAACAGAATATATTGGTAATATTCTCAAAACATATAGCGAAAATGTAGAAATTTCGGAAACAAAAGACCATATTTCTGGGAATATAAAACATCTTAGAACGGATTTCAAAACTCAAATTTCAGAACGGTCTTTGGATGATTTGATAAATGATTTACATCCCACTCCTGCTGTTTGCGGTGTACCTAAAAGTTTATGTATCAGTATAATACAAGATATTGAAGGGTTTGATAGGTCTTTTTATGCAGGATATTCTAAGGTAGATATAAATGATACTATCTTTTATTTTGTAAATCTTCGGTGCGGTAGATTATTTAAAAATAATGCAGAACTATTTGTAGGTGGAGGGATTACAGCTCTGTCGTCTCCAGAGAAAGAGTGGAGAGAGACTGAGTTGAAAGCTGATGCTCTAATGAGTAATATTAAGTAATAAAAGAAGTATTTTCATATGAAAATACTTCTTTTATTCTATTTATAGAGGAAATCTTTGAGGATTTACCTCGTTGAATACGCCATAAATTCTCTCTACGATATCGTCTATTGATGGCTTACTAAAATAATCACCGTCTGTTCCATAGGCTGGTCTGTGATTTTTAGCTGTAATTGTAAGTGGTTGAGAATCTAGAAATTGATAACCATTTTGTTTCTCTAAAATTTGTTGTAGAATATATGCAGAAGCCCCACCCTCCACATCTTCGTCTATGATAGCTAATCTATTTGTTTTTTTCAAACTTTCTACGATTTCACATTCTACATCAAAAGGAATAAGAGATTGAATATCAATAATTTCAGCATTAATACCTAATTTTTCTAATGTTTTAGATGCTTCGGTAACTAATCGCCAAGTAGAGCCATAGGTAACGAGGGTGATATCTGTTCCTTCTTTTGTAGTTTCAATTTTACCGACAGGAACATTAAATTCACCTAAGTTATCAGGTAGTGTTTCTTTGAGGCGATATCCATTTAGGCATTCAATGATTAATGCTGGTTCGTCAGTTTGCAACATTGTGTTATAGAATCCTGCAGCCTTGGTAAGATTTCTCGGTACAAGGATATTTATTCCCCTTGAAAGGTTAAGAATTCCTGCCATTGGTGAGCCAGAATGCCAAACTCCCTCTAATCTATGCCCTCTTGTTCGGATGATGAGTGGTGCTTTTTGTCCTCCTTTAGTTCGGTATTGTAAGGTTGCCAAATCGTCGCTCATACCTTGTAGGCAATAGAGTATATAGTCTAGATATTGTATTTCAGCAATAGGTCGTAGTCCCCTCATTGCCATACCTATACCCTGTCCGAGTATTGTTGCTTCACGAATTCCTGTATCTGCTACACGGGATTCACCATATTTTTCTTGCATACCTTCTAACCCTTGATTTACATCACCAATATTTCCAGTATCTTCACCAAAAATCAAAGTTTCAGGATATTTTTCAAAAATTTTATCAAAGTTGTCTCTAACGACTACTCTACCATCTACTTCTGGTGAAGTCTCAGAATAGATAGGTTTTATTTCCTGCACGGAGGTCGCTTTCCAAACAGATTGTGAGTAGAGATGAGATGAATAATTGTCCTGCTCCACAGCGTTGAGCTCTGCCATTAAATTAGCTAATAATTGCCGTTGAGGTATGTTATTTTTTAGGGTAAATAATAACGTTTGTCTTCCTAAATGGAAAATATCTTTCTTGCCAATAGATACTATTTTTTTGAAGTTTTCTAATAAAGATTCTACTTCACGGTTATTTTCTGCTAAGGGCTCTACAAGTTTCAAAACTTTATTTTTGATAGAATCAATAGACTCTCGAAATGCTTCCCAAGCCTTTTTCTGACCATCCTTTACTTCTTTTTTAGCTTCTTTGTCAAGAGTATTCAATTCCTCTTCTGTAGCTAAAATTTGCTCCGTTCCATCAACGGATTTTGAGTAATTGAGAATCCATTCGCGGAATTTTACAATACCGTCGTACTCTGCCTCCCAATCCAATCTTTCTTTTGATTTATATCTTTCGTGTGAACCAGAAGTAGAGTGACCTTGCGGTTGGGTAACCTCTACTGCGTGTATTACCACTGGTACGGACTCTTCTCGGGCAAAGTATTCAGCTTTGGTGTAGGCCTCTAATAGTGCGGGATAATCCCAAGCTTTTACTTTGATGATTTCACAACCTTGTTTTTCACCTTCTTTTCTTTGAAACCCGGAGAGCATTTCTGCAATATCAGCCTTCGCTCGTTGGTTATGCGTCGGTACGGAGATTCCATAACCATCGTCCCAAATAGAAATAATCATCGGAACTTGTAAGGCACAAGCAGCATTGAGGGTTTCAAAGAAGTGTCCCTCTGCAGTAGATGCATCTCCCACAGTACCAAAGGCGATTTCTCTACCATTATTAGAGAATTTTTCCGAGCCTTCAAATTGAATTTCTTTGTATATTTTAGATGCTTGAGCTAATCCTAACAATCTTGGAAACTGCCCTGCCGTAGGTGATATATCGCACGATATATTTTTTATTTTCGTCAAATCTTTCCAGCTACCATCTTCGTTGATAGTTCGCGTGGCATAGTGGCCGTTCATTTGGCGTCCTCCAGTGGCAGGCTCTCGCTCTACATTAGTATCAGCGTATAGTTGAGCGAAAAAACCTTCAATCGTAGTAGCTCCACAGCCGATGGCAAAAGTAAGGTCTCTGTAATATCCAGAACGCCAATCACCCTCGCGGAATACACGGGACATAGCAACTTGTGGTAGTTCTTTACCATCACCAAATATTCCAAATTTTGCCTTACCAGTAAGCACCTCGCGTCGTCCTAAGAGGGACATTTCACGGGATATGCGAGCCAATTTATAATCGGCTAATACATTTTTTTTGAATTCTTCAAAAGAAATTTGGTTGGTTTGAAGATATGTTTTTTGCATAATTTTTTACTTAAATTTGTACAAATATAATAATATATTTTTTAATAATTATCTTCTATTTCATAAAAATTATTCTACGGGTTCTAGTTCTTTATTACCTTCGGCTTTATTGAAGATAATCTCAATCAACACCCCAATAATAATCAAAATAACCCCAATGATAAGACTCGTTGTGAGGCTTTCTTTTTGAAATAGAAAGACACTTATTCCTACTGCAATGATGGGTTCTATAGCTCCTAAAATAGCTGTAGGTGTAGAGCCAATACAATTAATGGCATAGACAAGTGTAGTAAGGGATAATACTGTGGTAATCAATGAAAAAGATGTCAGATTACCAAATGTTTCTAGGTCAGGAATAGGCACTTCACCTTCTACAATACAAGTTTTTGCTAGAAAATAAATACTTGAAAACACTAATGAATAAAAAGACAACTTGATACCTGAGCTTGGTATTTTAGATTTATTAACAAGGATGATATATAGGCCGTATATCACTGCCCCCATTAGTCCAATAAAGAGTCCTAAAAAATTGATACTAAAAGATTCTGTATCTTTTAAACTTAGTATAAAAACACCAGCAAATACAATAAATAATGAAATAATCGTTGGAATTGTTATTTTTTCACTAAAAAATGCCACCAAAATAATAGCAATAATAATCGGATAAGTGAAAAATATAGTAGAGGCTATACCAGGAGTGAGATAATCGTATGCCATAAACAAAAATTCTGATGATAAGGCATAAAATAACCCCAAAAAGATGAATACTATAAATTCTCGGAGGCTAATTTTGAGGTTTTCTTTTTTATAAATGAGATACCCTGAGATACAAACAGCACCGATGGCGAATCGGTATAATAGAGAGGCATCTAATGAGAAATTACTTTCCTTGATGGGTATCATATATAGAGGAATCATTCCATAGCTAACGGCCGATAAAAATGCTGATAAATAACCTTTTAGTTTTTTAAAGTCCATATTCATTACTATTTCAAAAAAATCTCTTTTAACTGCATAAAAGAGATTCTTCGTTAATAAAGTTAAATTTAAAAATTAAAACAAATTAATATTTTCTCCTATTTCTACGGGATATTTCTCATTGAAACAACCAAAACAATGATCGGAACTGCCCAAAATATCTTTTAGATTGTCTAAACTTAGGAATTCCAAACTATCTACACCGAGGTATTTTGTGAGTTCTTCGTTGGTCATATTAGCAGAAATAAGGTCGTCTTTCGATGGAGTATCTATACCCAAGAAACAAGGGGCAACAATCGGTGGTGATACGCTTCGGAAGTGGATTTCCTTTACTCCAGCATCTTTCAAAATCTTTACCAAACGCTTTGATGTAGTTCCCCTCACAATAGAGTCATCAATAATCACCACTTTTTTACCTTTAATCTCGGAGACTATGGGATTTAATTTGAGATTAACGATTCTCTCTCTCATTTCCTGTGTTGGCACGATAAAACTTCGTCCTATATATCTATTTTTGATAAGTACAGGACTAAAAGGTATCCCCGAAGCTTTGGAAAAACCAATTGCAGCAGGCACACCAGAATCAGGTACGCCAATTACAATATCAGCTTCCACGGGGGCTTGTTCCCATATTTTCATTCCTGATTTCTCACGAATTTCATACACATTGATGTTTTCCATACTCGTGTCTGGCCGTGCAAAATAGATATATTCGAAAGAACAGATTCTATTGGTACAATGTTCTTTTACGAAAAAAGATTTTAATCCTTCTGTCTTGTCTGTATATACAGCTTCACCAGGTTGGATATCCCTAACATAGGCTGCACCTACTGCATCGAGAGCTGCAGATTCGGATGCCACGACATAGGTGTTATTTTCCAAAAGTCCTAAAATGAGCGGGCGGATACCATTAAAATCTCTGAATGCAAAAAAGCCATCTTGTGTAAGTCCCACTACAGAATAGGCCCCCTCTATTCTATTCATTGTCAGTTTAATAGCATCTATGATACCTAAATTAAAATGCTTCTGAATCAGTCTGAGAATAATTTCGGAGTCCGATGTGGCACGGAATACTACTCCCTCCTCCTCCATTTCTTTGCGGAGTCTTTTGGCATTGGTCAAATTACCATTGTGGGCAATTGTAACGAATATTTGGTCATACTCGTTTTTAGCAAAAAATGGCTGATAATTATACTTTTTTTTGTCCCCTGCAGTAGTGTATCGGGTATGCCCAATTACTCCATTTCCCATAAAGGTCTCAGGATTTCTAATTTCTTTAAAGACATCTAATACCAAGCCTTCTTCCTTAATGTTATCAATCTTACCATCTCTCAAAACGGAAATACCACACGCCTCCTGCCCACGGTGTTGTAAGGCAAACAAACCAAATTGGGATAAAGAAAATGTATCAACCTCCTTGTCTTCGGAATAAAGTCCAAAGATGCCACACTCTTCATTTGGTGCATCTATTTTTTCCTCTTCCTTAGTTCGGAACAGATTCCTTCCGTAAGGTCTTTTTTGGAATTCGCTGATATATTGTTCTTTGATTAAGTCTAAATCTTTCATCTCTTTTTTCGTATTCAAAATAGGGATTTTGTATATCCCATTATTTTTATGCCAAAACGCTTTTAAGTCTTTGGTATATCTCTACATAGGCTTCCGTAACATCGCCTAAATCTCTTCTGAATCTATCTTTATCTAATTTTTTTAAGGTATCTTTGTCCCACAATCTACAAGTGTCTGGGGAGATTTCATCAGCAAGGATAATTTTTCCGTCGGAAGTTTTTCCTAATTCAATCTTAAAATCTACCAAGATGATATTGATTTTATCAAATAATTCTTGCAACGCTTTGTTGATTTTTCCTGCCAAGGCATACATTTCATTAAGCTCCTCATAGGTTGCTGCTCCCAAAAATACTGCGTGATGGTCGTTGATTAGCGGGTCCCCAAGTTCATCTTTTTTATAGCAAATATCAAAAATTGTCACTGGAGATTTCACACCTTCTTCTACACCCAAGCGTTGTGCCATACTACCTGCAGCATAGTTTCTTACGACTACTTCTATCGGGATTATAGAAACTTTTTTTACTAATTGTTCTCTTTCATTAAGTTGTTTAACAAAGTGAGTCTCAATACCTTTGCTTTTTAGATATTCAAAAATAAGTGTTGTGATGGCGTTGTTCATCTCACCTTTTAGTTGCACCTGTCCCCTCTTTTGTGCATTAAATGCCGTAGCATCATCTTTGAAATAGACAATTACCTCTTCTGGATTCTCTGTAGCATAGATTTGTTTCGCTTTTCCTTCGTAAAGCATTTCTAATTTTTGACTCATAATACTTAAATTTTTATTAGATTTATTTTACATATAAAAAACGATAATTTGAGACTGAGACAACCCGAAAGTTACCCCAAACTCAAATTACTGATTTTTTTCGTTGATTTCTAAGATGTCTAAAATCATCGTGCAAATTTAAAAATTTATTTATTAAAAAAGAAATTAAAATCTATCTAAATTTAATATTTTTTTGAAAATCTTTTTACTACGAAAACAATGTATAGAGATAATGCAAATATTATATTTTTTTTGTTTCAAATTAAACTAAAATCCGTATTTTTGCAGACAAAATACATAGAATGGCAAAACAAGAAGATGTTTTTAAAAGAGTAGTCTCTCACGCCAAGGAGTATGGCTTTATATTCCCATCAAGTGAGATATATGATGGATTATCAGCAGTTTATGACTACGGGCAGAATGGTGTTGAACTCAAAAATAATATAAAACAATATTGGTGGAAGGCGATGGTTCAGCTCAATGAAAATATCGTTGGGATTGATTCTGCTATTTTGATGCATCCCACTACTTGGAAAGCTTCGGGACATGTGGATGCCTTTAATGACCCCTTAATTGACAATAAAGACAGTAAAAAGCGTTTCCGTGCGGATGCCCTAATTGAGGATTATTGTGCTAAATTAGAAGAAAAAGCCCAAAAAGAGATTGAAAAAGCAAAAAAACGATTTGCCGAAAATTTTGACGAAGAACAATTCGTAAATACCAATCCAAAAGTTTTAGAATATAGAGAAAAACAAAAAACTATCTTGGCAAGAATGGCTAAGTACTTGGATAACAATGACCTCGCCGATGTAAAAGCCTTAATAGAGGAACTTGAAATCGCAGACCCAGATACAGGTTCCAAAAATTGGACTGATGTACGCCAGTTTAACCTAATGTTTGGCACTAAACTTGGGGCATCCGCAGATACAGCAATAGAGCTATATCTCCGCCCAGAGACTGCTCAGGGAATATTTGTGAATTTTTCTAATGTACAAAAAACTTCCCGCCAAAAGTTACCTTTCGGTATTGCCCAAATAGGAAAAGCTTTTAGAAATGAGATTGTTGCAAGACAATTTATATTCCGTATGAGAGAGTTTGAGCAGATGGAAATGCAATTTTTCGTGCCACCAGGTACAGAGTTGCAATTCTATGAAGAATGGAAACAAAAACGATACAATTGGCATATTGCCCTTGGCTTAGGTAAAGAAAACTATAAATTCCACGACCACGAAAAATTGGCACATTATGCAAATGCAGCTGCTGATATAGAATTTAAATTCCCATTCGGATTCAAAGAGTTGGAAGGTATTCATTCACGAACAAATTTTGACCTTTCTGCTCACGAAAAACATTCAGGTAGAAAATTACAATACTTTGATACTGAGAGAAATGAAAACTATGTTCCGTATGTGGTAGAAACTTCTATTGGACTGGATAGAATGTTCCTAGCGATATTCTCTCACTGCCTAAAAGACGAAGTTTTGGAGGATGGCTCCGAGAGAGTTGTATTATCCCTACCACCAGCATTGGCACCTGTAAAAGCTGCAATCTTACCTCTGGTAAAAAAAGATGGATTACCAGAATTTGCTAAAAAAATCTTTGATGAGTTGAAATGCGACTTTAATGTAATTTTTGAAGAAAAGGATAGCATAGGAAAGAGATACCGACGACAAGATGCTATCGGAACGCCTTTCTGTATCACTATAGATCATGATTCTATTAATGATGATAGTGTTACTCTACGAGAAAGAGATTCAATGACACAAAAGCGTGTAAAAATAGAAGATTTAAGAAGAATTATTGATGATAAAGTAAATTTACGAACTCTTTTAACTCAAATTTAACCTATTTATAATGAAACAAATGACAATAAAAGATATACTTAGCGATTACAAAAAACTCCTTCATCACGATATTACAATACAAGGTTGGGTCAGAGCCTTTCGTTCTAATAGATTCATTGCTCTTAATGATGGTTCTACAATCTTAAATATCCAAATTGTAGTAGATTTTGAAAATTTTGATGAAAAAATTATTAAGAATATTAAAACAGCATCTTCCCTAAAAATCGTCGGTGAAGTGGTAGAAAGTGAGGGAAAAGGACAAGATATTGAGATTATAGCAAAAAATATTCAAATTCTTGGTGATAATTTCACAGAAGAATTAGAAAAAACGGTTCTCCAACCTAAAAAGCACTCCTTAGAAGTATTGAGAGATCAAGCCCACTTAAGATTCAGAACTAATCTTTTTGGGGCAATTTTCAGAGTGAGAAGTGCAATTTCTTTTGCTATACATCAATTCTTTAATCAAAATCAGTTCTTTTATATTAATACTCCTATCATTACAGGTGCTGATGCCGAAGGTGCAGGTGAAATGTTTGGAGTAACAAATTTTGACCTTAATGATATACCTAGAAATGAAGAAGGAAATATTGATTTTACTCAAGATTTCTTTGGAAGAAAAACAAACTTAACTGTTTCTGGACAGTTAGAAGGTGAGACTGCAGCTATGGGATTAGGGAGAATATACACTTTTGGACCTACTTTCCGTGCTGAAAATTCCAACACAACAAGACATCTAGCAGAGTTTTGGATGATTGAGCCAGAGGTAGCATTCTTTAATTTGGAGGATAATATTGACCTTGCTGAAAACTTTTTGAAATATGTAATCAGTTATGTATTAGATAATTGCAAGAATGATTTGGAATTTTTGGATAAACGATTCGCTGAAGAACAAAAACAAAAACCAGAGAAAGATAGAGCAAAAGAAGGTCTTATTGAAAAACTACAAAATGTAGTAGAAAAGCGTTTCAAGAGAGTTTCCTATACAGAAGCAATCGATATATTACTCAATTCGAAGGAAAATAAAAAAGGAAAATTCCAGTTTCCGATTGAAGCTTGGGGAGCAGATTTACAATCTGAACACGAGCGTTATTTAGTAGAAAAACATTTTGAATGTCCAGTTGTATTATTTGACTATCCGAAGGATATCAAGGCATTTTATATGAAACTAAATGAAGATGGTAAAACTGTGGCCGCTATGGATGTATTATTCCCAGGTATTGGAGAAATAATCGGTGGTTCCGAAAGAGAGGCAAGATATGATGTACTTACAAAAAAAATGAAAGAAATGGGTGTAGATGAACACGAATTATGGTGGTATTTGGATACGCGTAAGTTCGGTTCTGTGCCTCACGCAGGATTTGGTTTGGGATTAGAAAGATTGGTATTATTCATCACAGGAATGACTAATATACGAGATGTGATTCCTTTCCCGAGAACTCCTAAAAGTGCTGAGTTTTAAAACTTTATAGCAATAAAAAAGACTATCAAAGATGATAGTCTTTTTTATTTATTTCTTTAACTAATTAATATATCACCCGTCATTTCCGATGGAATATCTATTCCCATTGCGGTAAGTATCGTTGGGGCTACATCTCCCAATTTACCAATATTTTTTACATTCCAAGTTTTATTTTTATCCATTACGATAAGAGGAACCAAATTTGTGGAATGCTGGGTGTTTGGGCTACCATCCTCGTTAATCATCACATCAGAATTCCCGTGGTCAGCCAAAATAAATACCGAATATCCGTGTTCGTAGGCGGTTGTAGCGACTTTCCCGATACATTCATCAACTACTTCAGCAGCCTTTACAGCAGCCTCAAAAACTCCTGTATGCCCCACCATATCGGTATTGGCAAAGTTTAGGCAAATGAAATCTGCCGTCTCATTTTCTATTTCAGGAATAATTTTTTCGGTAATGTCATAGGCTGACATCTCAGGCTTCAAATCATAGGTAGCCACTTCCTTTGGACTTGGGCATAAGATTCTTTTTTCATTACTAAATAGTTCTTCTCTACCACCTGAAAAAAAGAAAGTTACATGGGGATATTTTTCTGTCTCTGCCACACGGATTTGGGATTTTCCATTTTCTTCCAAGACTTCACCTAAGGTTTTAGTAAGAGTTTTATCATCGAAAACGACATTTATATCTTTAAATTTCTTATCATAATTCGTCATCGTTACATAATGCAAATCTAATTTTTGCATTCCGAAATCTAGAAAATCTTGTTGAGTAAGGACTTCTGTGATTTCTCGGCCTCTGTCAGTTCGGAAATTAAAACAAAAAACTACATCTCCATTTTTTATTTTGCCTATAGGAATATTATTAGAATCCACGCATATAATTGGTTTTATGAATTCATCAGTAACCCCTTCATTATAAGACTTTTGTATTGCTTCACTAAGGTTTTTAGTAACCTCTCCTACTCCATTTACCATTGCGTCGTAGGCAAGTTTTATGCGTTCCCATCTTTTATCTCTATCCATTGCGTAGTATCTCCCTACGATGGATGCTATTTGCCCAATATTATTAACTTCCATAAAATGTTGTAAATCAGATAATAATATTTTTCCAGACATAGGGTCGCAGTCTCGCCCATCGGTGAAAGAATGAACGAAAACATTTTTTAGTTTAAAGTTTTTTGCTGATGCTAATAATCCTTTTAAATGATTGATGTGAGAGTGGACTCCTCCATCGGAGCAAAGCCCAATAAAATGGACATCTACCTTATTATCAGATGCGTATTTAAAGGCGTTAGCTATTGTTTCCTCTGAGGCGAGGGTGTCTTCTTCCACAGCCATATTTAGTTTTACTAGGTTTTGATATACCACTCTACCTGCCCCCAAATTGGTGTGTCCCACTTCGGAATTTCCCATTTGCCCTTCAGGTAGTCCCACGGCTAGCCCACTAGCTTCTAATTTGGTGTGCGGGAATTTTTTATAAAAAGAGTCCATATTAGGAGTTTTGGCTTGGTCTATTGCTGAAATTGAGGGATTTGTCCCTAAGCCCCACCCATCTAAAATGGCTAAAATTGCTTTATTTGACATTTTTGTATTTTTTATAGATTTATATTTTATTGTTTAATGACGAATTTTTTAGAAATAACCATTAATACAATTCCTGCAATAATGAAAGGAATAGATAAAATCTGTCCTGTATTAAGTCCTGCAAATGAAATGAACTCATCACCTTGCGATTCTTTGAGGAATTCTACAAAAAAACGAATGGACCATAGAATAGTAAAAAATAATCCGAATAACCAACCTTGTTGGTATTTTTTATTTGTGAAATTATATAAAAACCATAATAATCCGAAGAGTAAGAAATATCCAACTGCCTCAAATAACTGAGAAGGATATCTCGGAACAGTGATACCATATTCGTCGCTCATTTGTGGGAAAAGCATTGCAAAAAATGAGTTTTCACCACTTATTTTACCAATTATTTCGGAGTTGAAAAAGTTACCAATCCTCACAAAACCACCTCCTAATGCCACCACGATACCGATTCTATCATAAACCCAAAGAGGATTTTTTTTGAGTATTTTTAAGGAGTAATATAGAGTTGTACCTATTAAAGCAATTGTAGCTCCGTGGCTTGCTAATCCCGAAAATCCTGTAAATTCTAAATGCGGCTTAGTACGAATAGGTAAGAAAACCGCCCAAAAATCTTGCTTGAATAATTCAGGCTGATAAAATAAAATATGACCAATTCTCGCTCCAAAAATTGTTCCTAAAATAGTCCAAGTAAGGAGTGGTTCAAGGTATTTTTCATCAATATTATCTATTTTATAGATTTTTTTCATTACAATGAAGCCTAATCCAAAGGCAATCACAAACATCAAACTATAAAAATGTAATGTAAAAAATCCTAAGTTAATACCCTTCGTAGGGTTCCAAATCATAAATTTTGTATGAAGCGTTACTTTTGTACTTTCACTAATTAAGTTTTTATGATCCAATGGCTTGTATAGATATTGAAAATCTTTGATAACTTGCGTAGGCTGAAAATTCCTATCCAAAAATTGATAGCCTACCTCTTGATATTTTATGAATATTGGACTAAAATTTTCGTTCATATCCTGATTAAGGAAAACCAAAATATTATCTTTAATCGGTTCATCTGCAAAGGCATCTAAGGTCTGCCCAGAGCTTGTAGAGAAAATCTTAATCGGTAGTTCTTTGCCGTTAATATTTAATGTTCCATTGGAAAAATTTTCTTTATATTCCTGAGCTACAATATTTTGTATATTTAAAATGGATATAAGAAAAAAGATTTTAAAAATATATTTCATTATCGTAAAATTTGAATATTAAAGTTATTTTTTAGGTACAGGGTCGTAGCCAGAGCTTGCCCAAGGATGGCATCGGAGGATTCGTTTTGTTCCCAAAAGTAGTCCTTTAAAAATGCCGTGTATCATCAATGCCTCAATCATATACTGAGAACAAGTTGGGTGGTATCTGCAATTTTTTCCTAAATATGGAGAGATACATCGTTGATAGAATCTCACCATTAAAATCAAGGGATAAACCGATATTTTATAAAATTTTTCTTCTTTCATAAATAAAAAGTCTATTGCAAATTTACTTCAAATTATGAAAAAAGACAAATAAATTTAATTTTATATATTTGCTTAAAAATAACAGTCAATGAATATTCCCCTCGCTGAAATTTTGCGTCCTAAAAATATTAATGAAGTGATTGGGCAAGAGCACCTTACAGGAGAGAATGCTCCTATCCGAAAAATGATAGAGAACGACACGCTTAACTCTTTGATATTTTGGGGGCCTCCCGGTACAGGCAAAACGACACTTTCAGAGATTATAGCCGAAAAATCTAATCGGAAATTTTTCAAACTTTCGGCGGTGTCAAGCGGTGTTAAGGAAGTACGAGAGGTAATAGATGAGGCGAAAAAACAAAATTTATTTTCTGGAAAATCTCCAATTTTGTTTATCGATGAAATTCATCGTTTTAGTAAATCTCAGCAGGACTCTCTTCTCCAAGCTGTGGAAAAAGGTTGGATAGTGCTGATAGGTGCCACAACGGAAAATCCAAGTTTTGAAGTGGTGTCAGCTCTGTTATCTCGTTCGCAAGTGTATGTTTTAAAGGCTCTTAGCTATGAAAAACTATGTCAAGTGATAGATAATGCATTGCAGAAATATAATGATATTAATCAAAAATCATTTATCATCAATGAAAAAGATGCTTTTATACAATATTCTGGGGGAGATGCACGAAAACTTATTAATTCAGTAGAATTAGTACTAAATCAGTATAAAAATACAAATAAAAAAGAAATATGCAACTCCGATATAATATCCATTTTGCAGGAGGTGATGCCTATCTATGATAAGAATGGCGAACAACACTACGATATTATTTCGGCTTTTATCAAATCTATGCGTGGAAGCGACCCCAACGCCACTATTTATTGGCTTGCTCGAATGCTTGTAGGGGGCGAGGATATTAAATTCATCGCTCGGAGAATGCTGATATTTGCTTCGGAGGATATAGGTTTGGCCAATCCTACCGCTCTTACAATGGCGAATAATTGCTTTCAGGCAGTGAGTGTTATTGGTAATCCTGAAGCAAGAATTATCCTTAGTGAAACAGCTGTATATTTTGCTGTTAGCCCTAAAAGTAACTCTACTTATAGAGCGATAAATGAGGCGATTAACTTCGTAAAAAAAACGGGAAACCTCCCTGTCCCCCTTCATCTACGAAATGCTCCAACTAAGTTGATGAAGGATTTAGAATATGGTAAAAATTATCAATATGCTCATTCCTTTGAAGGAAATTTTGTAAAACAAGAATTTTTGCCGAGTGAAATCTCAGGAACAAAATTTTATGAACCCTCAGATAATTCAACTGAAAATAAGATAAAAGCAGAATTAATAAAAAAATGGGGTGATAAATATTAAATAACTAACAAATAGCAGTTTTATTAGAATTTAATATTATCTTTTGGAATAAAATATATTGATTGTTTTACATTTGCTAATAATAAATCAAATCTTTCTCCTGAGATATAAATACCGCTGTCATCTACGGCAATGCCTTCTATTTGTCCTATTTTAAAGGTGCTACCTAAGTGGTATTTCACATTATCATTATGGAAAAATAATCCGTGTTTTTCTCGAAATATTTGTAAATAAACTTGAAAAGTTTTTGTATATCCTATTAAATATAATAATCCATTGTGAAAAGCAGAATCTGTAACTACAAAATCTGTTTGAAAACTTTCTAACTTGTGAGCAGGCTGTTTTTCGGTAATATTTGGGTCTATCACATAATGAGAAACACCTTTTTTTGCCCATTCTTTACTGAAAATGTGTATTTTATTACTGAAATAGGACATTGCCTCAGCATCATAGTCTTGTCCCATATTTCGTGGTGAAAAATCTGTTTGTTCGGGATAGAAATAGGATAATTTCTTTATTTCATTTAAGTTCAAATGATGGCCATTAAAGGGAATTTTGTATATCGTGAGATTTGTTCTATTACCATAATTATTGCCAAAATCTCCGATATAAAAATTTTTTTTGTCATTAGTAAGAGCCTCCCAATCAATATTTTTTAGTTTTGTATGGAAGGTTTCTTCAATATGTCCATCTTTTTTTGAAATTTTGAAAATTTGAGAATCATTCCCAGAATCATTGAATGAAAATAAGTCCTCTCCGAATAAATCTAGTCCAGAAGATTCCTTCAATTCTATTGGGAGTTCGCCAATCTGATAATCCTTTAATTTAAGATTTTGTATCTTTTGGGCAGTGCCGAATAAAGATATATTTAATGATAATAATATAAATACATTTTTCATTTTTAGTTCGTCATATATTTAATTATTAGTTTTTTTATTGGCTAATTGTCCGCAAGCTGCGTCAATATCCCCTCCTCTACTTCGTCTCACAACGATGGTTATTCCAGCTTTTTCTAATTCTTGAATATATCGTTCTTCGGCGAGGGTATTTCTATGGTCGTATTTCCCCTCTCCGATAGGGTTATATTGTATCAGATTAACTTTTGAAGGTACTTGCCGACAGAATTTTATCAGTGCTTTAATATCTTCATCGGTATCATTGATACCTCCCCATACACAATATTCAAAGGTGATTATGGATTTTGTCTTTTGATACCAATACTGTAACGATTCCATCACTTCCGAAAGTGGGAATTTTTCTGAGAAAGGCATTACCATATTTCTTTTATGCTCTATGGCAGTATGTAGGGACAAGGCGAGTTTTACCTTCAAATCTTCATCAGCGAGCATTTTTATCATTTTAGGAATTCCAGATGTAGATACCGTTATTCTTCTTGGCGACATACCCAATCCATCTGGCGAGGTTATTTTTCGGATAGAATCCACGACATTTTTATAGTTCATCATCGGTTCTCCCATACCCATAAAGACGATATTTGTAAGTGGTCTACCAAAATACAACTTACTTTGTCTATCAATCAAAGCAACTTGGTCTATGATTTCGGCTACTTCCAGATTTCTCATCCGTTTAAGTTTCGCCGTAGCACAAAATTCACAATTCAAAGAACATCCAACTTGGGACGATACACAAGCGGTAGTCCTTGTATCAGTGGGAATTAAGACGGATTCTACCATTAGACCATCGTGAAGTCTTACGCCGTTTTTTATTGTACCATCAGTAGATTTCTGTAGTGTATCAACTTCTATCGGATTGATTACAAATTTTTCGGTTAATTTCTCACGAAGATTTTTAGAGAGATTCGTCATTTCCTCAAAGGAATGTAAGTTTTTGCTCCAAAGCCAATCATAAACTTGTTTTGCTCGGAAGGGCTTGTCTCCTATTTCTACAAAATAATCTTTTAACTGGTCTAAACTTAGTGTTCGTATATCTTTCAAATCAAAAATAATATTTAGTCTGCAAAGATAGGATATTATAATTAAATTTAAAATAAACCTATTGTATTAAAAAAAGTTAATTTTTTAAATAAAAAATTTGTATATATGATTTTTTTTAATATATTTGCAAGTACTATAATCTAAAATAATTTTTTACAATGAAAAAGACATTTTATTTACTATTATCGCTTGTATCTATTAACTTTTTTGCACAGAGTTATGACAAATGCGAATTAAAATCCTCAAACGAAGTTCCAGAGGTGAAATTAATAGATAAGGATAAATTGCAATGTTTAGCAAAAAATTCAAACAATAAAACTTTACTAATAACCTTTGGTATGTGGTGCGAACCTTGCCGAGAGGATTTACCGAGATATATAGAGACTTTTAAAAATAAGAATGTAGATGTATATCTTCTCTTGGTTGATTCTCAAAAAAAACAGTTGAATAATATTGTCAATTATCTTAAAAAGGAAGGCGACTTTGTAAAGCCTTTAAAAATAGATGAAGTTAAATATGGAAAGCAATTAAGAAAAGCATACCGAAATTTTTTGGAGGATATTACCCCAAATTCCTTTGAGGTGGTCGATGATATGTCTAAATTGATTCTCATAAACCAAAATGGTCAGGTAGAAATGATTACAAGTTATAAAGACCTTGATAAAGGAAAATGGGTGAAAGGGCAAAAAGATGAAGGGACAATTAATAAAATCCTACCATTAATACAATAAATAAAGAAACTCCTAAATATATTAGGAGTTTCTTTTATGTTATAAATTATAAAATAAGCATTGCATCACCATAGGAATAGAATTTGTATTTCTCCTTCAAGGCTTCTTCGTAGGCATGCATTACGAAATCTTTTCCAGCAAAGGCTGCAATCATCATAATAAGGGTAGATTTCGGCGTATGGAAATTGGTAATCATAGCGTTTGCAATACCAAATTCATACGGCGGATAGATGAATTTATTCGTCCAGCCGTTATAAGGAGTAACCATTCTGTTAGAAGAAACTGCAGACTCCAATGTTCTCATTGTAGTAGTACCAACTGCGCAGATTCTTCTGTTTTCTTTTGATGCTTTATTGATAATTTCTGCATTTTTTTCATCAATAATAGCCTCTTCGGATTCCATTTTATGTTTGGAAATATCTTCCACCTCAATAGGGTTAAAAGTTCCAAGTCCGATGTGTAGAGTTACCTCGGCAAAGTTAATACCTTTTATTTCCAATCGTTTCATTAGATGTTTGGAAAAATGCAATCCTGCCGTAGGAGCTGCCACAGCTCCCTCGTGTTTTGCATATATAGTTTGGTATCTTTCAGCATCTTCGGGTTCTACAGCTCTTTTAATATATTTTGGTAGAGGTGTTTCTCCTAATTCTTTTAGTTTTGCACGGAATTCTTCATAAGTTCCATCGAATAAGAATCGTAGCGTTCTTCCTCTGGAAGTAGTATTATCAATCACTTCGGCTACCAAAGACTCATCTTCGGTGAAAAATAATTTATTGCCAATACGGATTTTTCTTGCAGGATCTACGAGTACATCCCAAACTTTTGTCTCTTTATTTAATTCTCTGAGAAGGAAAACTTCTATTTTTGCTCCTGTTTTTTCTTTATTCCCATAGAGCCTTGCTGGGAATACCTTTGTATTGTTGAATACGAATAAATCATCCTCATTGAAATAGTCTATAACATCTTTAAATAGCTTATGCTCAATTGTTTCTGTTTTTCTGTTGAGTACCATTAGGCGAGCCTCGTCTCTGTGTTCGGATGGGTGTTCTGCCAAGAGTTCGGTAGGGAGATTGAAATTAAAATCAGATGTTTTCATTAAAAATCTAAATTACGGTTTAAAAAAATGATTTTGCAAATATACGATATTAATGTACGGCTTGTCAAGTCCCAGAGAAAAAAAACTTTACCGAAGATATTCCCCAGTAAAGTTTTATATTAAAATTTCTTATTAAAGGAGTTTTATAGCGTTTCCTTTAACCAATCAAAAAATTCTCTCTGCCAAACCAAAGCATTATGTGGTTTTAACACCCAATGATTTTCGTCTGGAAAGTATAGAAATTTAGTTTTCAGTCCTTTAAGTCTTGCTGCTTGGAAGGCTCCTTGCCCTTGTTCGTAAGGTACTCGGAAGTCTATACCTCCTTGGATTATCATCATTGGTTTATTCCATTTTTGGATATAGTTAGATGGATTAAACTCGGTGAAGCCTTTCGGAAGAGGGTTGGAGAATAAGTTACCGCCCAAATCCCAATTAGCAAACCATAATTCTTCAGTGGTCAGTGACCAAGATTTCATATCAAAAAGTCCATTATGAGAAATGAATGTTTTGAATCTATTTTCATGGATTCCTGCCAACATTAGTACTGAATATCCACCATAGGAAGCCCCAACGACACCTACTCTGTCCCCATCTATGTAAGGAAGTGTTTTGGCAAAATCTGTTGCAGCGAGATAATCTCTCATTGGTTGACCACCCCAATCTTTGGATATTTCCTCGTTCCATTTTACTCCCCAACCAGGCATTCCGTGTCTATTCGGAGCGATTACGATATAATCATTTGCCGTCATTAATGCAAAATTCCATCTTAGACTAAAAAACTGAGAAAGAGGAGATTGTGGCCCACCTTGGCAATAGAGTAATGCAGGATATTTTTTATTCGGGTCAAAATTTGGCGGATAGTGGAACCACACCCCCATTTCTTTTCCGTCAGTGGTTTTCACCATTTTTAATTCTGATTTTGAGGGAACTAATGATTTATAGACATCGGTATTAATATCTGTAATACGAGCCATTTCGCCATTATCATTATTTACAGAATAGAGTTCGGCACTATGATTAATATCTGTGCGTGATACGATAATGTTATTTTTGTTTTGAAAGTAGATATGCCCAATGTCAAATTGTCCATTCGTAATTTGCCGTATTGGGTAGTTTTTTTTGAATGGATTGAGATTGAACAATTGTATCGTTCCTCTATTTGCCGTTACGAAGTAGATAGATTTGCTATCATTAGCCCAAAATATATCTCCCGTTATAGTTTCATCAAAGGTTTTAGTAATATTTTTCGTTTCCTGATAGAGATTGTTCATTATTTTAATCTCTTTTTTATCGGATTCGTAGCCATCATTTGCCATAGATAGCCAGATGAGATATTTCCCATCGGGACTAAATTGTGGATTCGTATCATATCCTTTGTTATCGGCAGTGAGGTTTCTAATCTCTTTATTTTGAATATTATACAAGAAAATATCGGTGTTGGTAGATTTTGCGTATTCTATTCCATCGAGAGCCTTCATCACGAAAAGCAGGTCGTTAGAATTCGGAGCCCAAACGATATCCTCTTTCCCACCGAAGGGTCTCTGAGGGCAGTCCCATAGTTTTCCTTCTAATAAATCCTTAGCCGAAGAGACATTTTGAGATGTCTCCACTACAAATATATGGTTGTATTTCCCTTCGTTAAAATAATCCCAATGTCTATGATTTAGGTCGTGATAGATATGAGCGGAGCTATTGGGCGTATCTTGATATTTATTTTTTGCCAATACATTCTCTACGAGAACCTCCTTAGAAAAGGCAATTTTTTTGCCATCTGGAGAGATTACGATATTATCTACATCACCTATTTCGTAGAACTTTGTCCAAGTTTTTCCAAAATCTTTAGAAAGATAAATAATGCCTTTTTCCTCAGTATATAGTCCATTTTTATCCCATTGAATGATTTTTTTATCTCCAAAATTTATCTTGCTGACAGCTTTGGTCGTAGCATCAAGAAAGTAGTTCTCGGATTGATTTTTTTCCGTTTTTAGGTCAGTTTTACTTACTTTGTAGATTAATCCAGAATGGTCAGGAGCAGTAGCCTCCACACCCAAACGCCCCAAAGTCCATAGCGTCTCGGCAGTCATTACTTTTTGGGCATTCATCAACATAGGAGCCGACAATGCCACAGCGATTTTCTTTATATTCATTTTCGAAGTTTTTAATTTTCACAAAGATAATAATTTTATAGCGTAATATTAGAGCAGATTTTCAAAATAATTTGAGTACCTTTGCCTAAAATATGATGCAATGGAACAAATATTACATTCTAAAATATACGGTGAAGACAAAATAGCTACACCACTGGTTATCCTACACGGATTATTCGGTATGCTGGATAATTGGGGAACTCTCGGACGGGAGTTTGGAGAAATCTACCCTACTCACCTACTAGATTTGAGAAATCACGGGAAAAGTTTTCACTCGGAAGAGATGTCTCATAATGATTTAGCAGAAGATATCAAAAACTATCTTGAATTTCACAATATACAGAAAGCCAACATTATAGGTCATTCTTTGGGAGGAAAAGCTGTAATGCAATTTGCTATAAAATACCCAGAAATGGTAGAAAAACTCATCGTAGTAGATATTTCTCCCAAAGCCTATCCTCCTCATCATCAAGCAACTTTCAAGGCGTTAAAATCAGTGGATTTTGAGGTTGTGAAATCTAGAGGCGAAGTAGAAAAAATACTTTCGGAATACATTCAAGATAAGTCTGTGGTGCAGTTTTTGGCAAAAAATCTTTATTGGACAGAAGAGAAAAAATTAGCGTGGAGATTCAATCTACCTGTTCTTACAGAAAAATATAACGAATTTGTAGCTAATGCTATTAAATTTGGAGTTTTCCACGGAGAGACTTTATTTATTGGTGGTGAAAAATCCAATTATATCCTTCCACAAGACAATTTTCTAATTAAACAACAATTTCCAAAAGCTCAGATAACCTATGTAAAAGATGCAGGACATTGGGTTCAAGCACAAAAACCAAAAGAGTTCGCAGAAATTGTTAAGGATTTTTTAAGTAAATAATGAGAAAAGTCTATCTTCAATAATTAAAGATAGACTTCGTTTTTTATAAATTAAACTGTCATTGAAAAAATTCTCGTTTCGGGCTTGTTACGAAGCATTCTCAAATCAAAAGTCATAGCCACATTTCTTGTGAATGCTCTACCTTTCTCAGTGATTTTTATTTGATTAGGATATATTTCCACTAATCCATCTTCCTCCATCTCATGCAGACGCTCTTTAGCTTCATCAATCTCAGAGAGGTAAGTATCTTCTGTCCAAGAGGTGTTCAGTTGGCACATTAAATTGAGGATATGTTGTCTGATGATAAGGTCTTCTTTGTTCAAGATATGCCCACGGAAAACAGGTAAAATGCCTTCCTCCACCATTGCTTGGTAGTCCTCTAATTTTTTTTCATTTTGGGCAAATGCATACCAAGAATCCGATATTGCACTCATTCCCAAACCTATCATCAATTGTGTTTTACTCGACGAATACCCCATAAAGTTACGATGTATTTTCCCAGAGAGCATAGATTTATAAAGTTCGTCTTCTTCTAAAGAAAAATGATCCATTCCAACTTCTTTATATCCCAAGTTTTCTAATAGATTTTTTCCATTTTCGTAGAGTTTTCGTTTTTCCTCTCCACTCGGTAGATCATTTTCATCAAAACCTCTCTGCCCGCTACCTTTAATCCAAGGAACATGGGCATACGAATAAAATGCAAGTCTATCGGGCTTTAGTTGTATTGTTTTACGAATGGTATTTTCCATTGTATCCCAATTTTGAAATGGAAGCCCAAAAACTAAGTCGTGAGAGACGGAAGTATATCCCACCTCACGAGCCCAAAGGGTTACTTTTTCTACATTCTCATAGGGTTGAATACGATTAATGGCCTTTTGTACCTGCAAATCATAATCTTGTACTCCAAAACTCACCCTACGAAATCCCAAATCATAGAGCGTTTGCAGATGTTCCCGTGTGGTATTGTTTGGATGCCCTTCAAAAGAAAACTCTGGATTGCTATCTAATTCTGCTGAGATAAAAATCCTATCTAACAAATATTTTAAATTTTCAGGAGAAAAGAAAGTTGGTGTTCCCCCACCGAGGTGTAACTCCTTGATTTTTGGTTTTTTATTGAAAATTTTCAAATAAAGATACCATTCCTTTAAGATTGAATCTATATAGGGTGTCTCTACGGAATGGCGTTTAGTGATTCTTTTATGGCACGCACAAAAAGTACAAAGAGACTCACAAAAAGGCAAATGTATGTATATGGATATTCCTTCTGCTTCGTTACTTTCATTAAATGACCTTACAACACTTTCCCTCCATTTTTCTGATGTAAAACTTGACTCGTCCCAAAATGGAACGGTAGGGTAAGATGTGTATCTTGGGCCAGGAATATTATACTTATCAATTAATTTCATATTGCAAAAGTAAAAAAATATCTACCAAAAAAGAATTTAAAATTAATGATATCAAGTATTATTATGATTAACAAATCCTTATTATTATTATCTCCTCTATTCAAATATTATTTTATTGATATTTTTGTAATCATTATGATTATTTAATTTATTTTCAACAGAAAACACCTATATAGTTTATATATATTTTGAATAGTTAATAAAAAAGCAGCCTGAAATCTTTATTTCAGTCTGCTGAGATTTATGTTTTCTTAGATTTTTTTATTTTCCACTCTGAGCTTCTTTTATCATATTTTCATTTGCCGTAATAGCAAATTCTACTCTTCTGTTTTCTGCTCTACCGCTATCGGTGCTGTTGTCCGATACTGGTGAAGTTTCTCCCATTCCAATAGCCGTAATTCTGTCTGGCGAAATACCATTAGATACTAAGTAGGCCTTTACCTCTTCGGCTCTCTTTTGTGAAAGTTTCAGATTGTAGTCATCACGACCAACAGCATCTGTATGCCCATATACGGAGATGTTCGTGTCAGAGGTATTTACTAGGGCAGTGATGAGTTTAGATAAACTATTCTTTGCATTGCTGGTAAGTTCTGAGGAGTTGAACGCAAAATTCACCAAACTTTCCTTCATTGTAATCTTTATTCCTTCACCTACTCTCTCCACTTCGGCGCCAGGTAACACTTCCTTGATTTGTTTTGCCTGTCTATCCATTTTTCTACCAATGAGGTTTCCTGCTGTACCTCCAACCACTGCTCCAAGAACAGCTCCTAAGGCAGAATTTCCTCCTTTACCAAGGTTATTTCCCAATATTCCTCCCAAAATAGCTCCCGCTCCTGCTCCGATAGCAGTCCCTCTTTGTTGGCTATTAGAGTTTTGGACTGCTTCACAACTCGTTAGCAACATTGTAGAACTCAATAAAATAGCCGAAATATTCAGTTTGTTTAGTTTCATTTTTTGTATTTTTAATTATTTTTTTACTCTTGTGGAAGTACTAACTCTCACGAAATTATAAATAACCTTTACATCACCTACATTTTGTTCAAGGCTAAATGCATTTTCTTGCTGATTTCTCAAAGTAAGAACATATCCTGCGGTATTATTTTTTGCTTTTGTTCCCTCAAATACTTTTTTAAATTTGAATTCGTTTCCAGACATATCAATCTTAATATCTCTTTGTACATCTATACAGCTTCCACCACCCTTTATAACATACGAGCCAGAGTAATCATTCGGAACTAATTTCCATTCACTACCAACGAAACACTGCGCATCAACACCTTCGGCAAAAGGTTTTATACGGAAATTTTTAGAATCATACTCTACACTTTCCACCTGCCAAATTCCTTTTAATTTCGTAAAATTTACAGATTGAGATATTAAAGTTGGCTCTACCTTTTTAGCTGTGGAACAAGCCGTAAGGGACATTATTCCTAAAACTCCTAGCAAGATAATTTTTTTCATAAACTTGAATTTTTGAATATTGAATCGCGAATTTATAAATTTATTATTAAAATCTAAATACAAAATTATTTTTTATGATATAATTAACATAAATTAATATCTATTTTTTTAATTAATATATGATAAGTTTATAATTTTACTTTATTTAGTCTCAATGAATTAAGTATCACTGAGAGAGAGCTAAAACTCATCGCCACAGCGGCAATCATCGGACTAAGCAACCACCCAAAAATTGGATACAAAACACCTCCCGCAATAGGTATCCCCATAGAGTTATAGATAAAGGCAAAGAATATATTTTCCTTAATATTCTGTAAAAGACTATTACTCAGTTTTTTAGATTTTATAACTCCTGCTAAATCTCCTTTCAATAGAGTTATCTCGGCACTCTCCATAGCGATATCCGTCCCTGTTCCCATTGCTATTCCAACATTAGCTTGTGCAAGTGCCGGAGCATCATTTATTCCATCCCCTGCCATTGCAACAACCTTTCCTAAACCTTGCAATTGTTTTATTTTGTGCATTTTATCTTGTGGTAAGCAGTTAGCATAAAATTCTTTTATACCTAATTTGTTAGCAACATATCCTGCCGTTTGCTCGTTATCTCCCGTCATCATAATTACTTCAATCCCTTGATTTTTAAGCTCTTGAATTGTATTTTTTGCTTCGGTTTTTATTTTATCTGTAAAACAAAGTACCCCCACTACTTCACTATCTTTCGCAAGGAAAGAAATTGTAAAAGCTTTATTTTTATAAGAATCTAATATTTTTATTAAATTATCATTTAAATTTATATTAAATTCTTCTAAAAGTGATTTATTTCCTAATAAGAATACTGAGTTGTCAATTTTTGCATAAATACCTTTTCCAGAGATATTTTTAAAATTGCTAACATTTTTCCGATGAATATTCTGAGACTGAGCCTTATGCATTATAGCTGTAGAAAGTGGGTGTTCAGAATTTTGGCTGAGTGAAGATGCCCATTGTAGTACCTCCATTTCATTTTCGTGGAGACTAACAATATGCTCTAAGGAGGGTTTTCCTTCGGTGAGAGTTCCCGTCTTGTCGGTGATGAGGACATTCACTTTGTTCATCATTTCCAAAGCTTCAGCATTTTTTATAAGGACACCATTTCTTGCACCTTTTCCAATACCTACCATAAGACTCATTGGTGTTGCAAGCCCTAAGGCACACGGACACGCAATGATAAGAACAGCCACGGCATTTCCCAAAGCCATTAATAATGAACCATTTACAATCCACCAAATGATAAATGTGAGCAACGAAATAGCAACTACCGAAGGTACGAAAATTTTAGCAACCTTATCGGTTAATTTTTGTATCGGAGCCTTGCTTCTGCTGGCATCATTTACCATTTTAATGATTTGAGAGAGTAGTGTTTCGTTACCGATTTTCTCTGCTTGTATAAGTAGTACTCCACTACCATTAAGAGTTCCAGAAATCACTCCATCTCCGATAGATTTCGCTATGGGGATAGGCTCGCCGGTTATCATAGACTCATCAATACTACTTTCACCATTGATAATTTTGGCATCAGCAGGAACTTTTTCACCAGGTTTTACCATCAGAATATCACCTATCTTTACCTCGGAGAGAGGAATATTTTTTTCTATATCATTAATGACTAAATGAGCCTCTGTAGGGGTTAGGTTCATCAGTTCTTTAATGGCATTTTTGGTCTTATCGTGAGCTTTTGCCTCCATTAGTTGCCCTAAAATAACGAGAGTGAGTATCACACAAACAGCCTCAAAATACAAATCTAAATGATAATGCGGAGGAAAAAAATTATCAATTGGAAAAGGTTTGTATGTATATGCAACAGACACCTTGTATATGCTTTCCAAAAGGCTAAATAAACTATATCCAAAAGCAGATAAAACTCCTAATCCAATAAGAGAAAACATATTAAGATTCCAAGTGCGAAATGATACCCAAGCTCGTTTCATTAGAAACCAACCAGAATAAAAAATCACAGGTAAGGATAACAAAAATTCCAAAATTCCCTTTTTGATAGAACTAAAACCAAAATCCCAAAACATACCCCCCATTGATAAAACAAAAACTGGAATAGTGAAAAGTAACGAAATTTTTAATTTTCGTTTTAGGATTTTTAGCGTTTCGTCATCAGAATCTTCTTCACCTTGCGTAGGGATTTTCACTAAATCCATTCCGCAAACGGGGCAACCTATATTTTTTTCATATACCTTTTCTCCCTCACAAAACATAGGGCAATAGTATTTTCCTGCATTTTGTTCAGAGTGTGTATGTGTATGTTTATGATTATCAGTAATATGTATATGCATACCCTTAGCTCTATTTTCCTCTTGCTCTTCGATTGGTACGAGATACATATTACATTTTGGGCATCTTTTCCCTTGTACAAAATAGACTTTTTCACCCTCGCATTCCATTGGACAATAATAAACGGAACTTTTGGACACTCTATCCTGAGGCTCAATATATTCAGAAGAAATATTTTCCACAATATCTTGCAGGCGGTAATCTCCTATTTTGCCAAGTTCTTGATTCAGAAAATCTAGATTTATGTCTTTATCAGAAGTAATTGTAGCTGTTGATTTTGCAAGGTTTATTTCCACTGAAATTCCCTCTAAACCATTGAGTTGTTTGGATATTTTCCCCATACAACTCCCACAACTCATACCTAAGACTTTGTATTTTTTTTGCATTGTTTAAGTTTTAATTTATATAAGCAAAATTAAGTAATTTTAGAGAAATTCGAAAATTAAGAAAAAGAAATATGGCTCGTATATCGTAATACAAGCCATATTTTAGTAATTTATCTATATAAAACTACAGTGTGTAAATCATCTATATTATCGATATCGTGATCGGTTTTTTCCTCTAAAATCAATTGCTTATCAGAGATTTCTTTTATCTTAAATCGATGAATCTCATCAGTATCCGTAATTTGATAGATGATGGTATTATCAGAAATTTTGAAATCGGCAAATCCCGTATAGTAAGTTTGGCAAGAATTATTTTCTTTTTTAAACTCCTTGATTTCTAATTTTTTATCACTAAAATTCCAGTAACTTTTGTTGCTACAATCATCATCATAACGTATTGTATAGTCAGATTTTGTTTTATCGGCATAGCTAAAAGTTTCACTTTTTATAAGCCATTTTTTTGCCAATTTTTGTTCTAATGTTTGTTTATTATTACTTTCTTGGTCTCTATTGCAAGAAATATTCACTAATAATAAGGATGCCAATGCACCAAATATAATATTTTTCATTTTAAATTTAATTTTTGTGGAATAAAGTTATTTATTTACTATTTTTTACTTTTTTCAATATATCCTTTTATCTTTTGTCTCAGATATTCAATTTCTTTGCGATATTGAGAGTTTTGCTCTTTCAGTGTATCGATTAATTCCCTTTGCGTGGCTATCATTTCACTATATATATTATTTTCTTGTGTTTGGACTTGGCTATCCTGCTGTTGTGGTGTGTTATTGTTTCCATTGCTATTTATGTTGTGTGTAGCCTCATTGTGCGGGTAGTAGGTAGTTAAATAGTTGTAGATAGCATCTATAACATTTTTTCGCGGATTTATAACTATCCCTCTCATTATCTTGCTTAATGCAGCTTCAGATACCCCCGTATTTTTGCTTATTTCGTAGTTAGTTATATTTTTTTTATCAGCTATATCTTTTATTATATATAGCATAGTTTCCTTATTCTTTCTTATTGTTTCCATTTTCTTTCAAATTTATTAAAATTTTTCTTATTGAAAATCAATAACTTTTACAAAAATATCCAAAAAAATAAGACACTGAAAATAGTGTCCTATAAATTTTTATAGTGGTCGCAGAAGGATTCGAACCCTCACTGTCGGAGCCGAAATCCGAAGTTCTATCCATTAAACTATGCAACCATTTTTTAGAAAATAACTTTTATACCACCTAAAATTTGTGCACCGAGCACTCTATAACCATTAAATGTATGGTAATTAGCATTCAAAAGATTATTTCCGACGGCAAATATACTAAAATTTTTGTAAAATTTATACTCTGCTAATAAATTTATATCAAAAAATCCTCCAACTTTATAATTCGTGTCCTCTTGGTAGGTTGTCTGTCCAGAGCTTAAAGTGCGTGAAAAATAAGCATTTGTAGTTCTATCCGTCATAAAAAATCCTCTAAAATCAAGTAGTAATTTTTTGTCAAACATCATATATTTCGCACCTAATTCTCCCTTAATTAAAGGAACATTATAAATGTTTTTATATGTATTCAAGTGATATTTTTGATAGGTTAGTTCTCCATTCAAATACAAGTTATGGATAGGAGAATACTGAGCATTTCCTTTTATTTCGGTAAAGTTACCATTGTCGTATGTTGCCGAAAATATGTTAGCATAAGCAAAAGGAGCATCACTATAAGCACCTGATATAAAGCTATTTCCAGAGAAAAATAAGATATTATTAAGTTTTCCATATCCTGCAGAAATTTCGTATCGGAAATTTTCGAAAGTATTACCTTTTATCCCAAAAAACACTTTATATTTAGTTTCAGTAGGTTTCAAATATTGATCAGGTAATAAATATGGATTTTCCGACAAGAGATGGGTATAAGAATTAATCTGAATACCTGAAGTGATTCCTCCATAAAAATTTAATTCATCAATGGCTTGTATTGATAATTCTGCATTTGGGAACCAATATAATTTATTTGTTTTATTAGTAGTAGTTATATTGTTATTTTTAGAATTCACAAATGACAGATTAGACCCTACGGATAGCCTTAATTTATCTCTATAAAATGTGATTTTCGGGCTTATTTCAAAATTAAATACATTATAAGTGTCAAGATTATTAACTTTAAAATCAGTATTTTGAGTTAGTAACTTTACACCTAAATCTGCATTTGCATTGACATTTTCAGTAAGTTTCAGATGATGTTTAGATAAATTCCCAAAAACCTCTGCCCTACTTTCTATACTATTAAATTTATCATTAATTAGCGACGACTTAAATATAATATTATTTAGAATACCATTAGAATAAAAATCATAATATCCATTAATATTCACTTGATTCGTTGATTGTCTTAGCTCGCTATTTACAACTAAATCTCTATTATATATTCCATAAAAATTATAACTATTTCTTAAATAATCTACATTAATCCCTCCCTTACCATTTTCATTATGATGTTTTAGAAATACCCCTAAGGTTACATTATTTTGGTCAGATTTCCAAGGAAATATTTTTTTCAGTCCATTTGTTCTGAGGAAATGAGCATCTATACCTACCGCTGTATTTTTTTGCAAATATTGAGAATAATTTCCATCAAAAAGAACCTTCCCATAATTCCCATAACCTGCTCTTGCATAATTATTATGATAACCTCCATCAAACTTAGGATTAACATCAACTCCTTGAATTTGAGAGGGTTTAAAATCTGAAAAAGCTGGAATATTTGTTATTTGATAATTCAAATCTAGAGAATCTTCAATCTTTTTTGATCGTGTAGGGTAATTTTTTTCAATAGAAATTGATGTTTGTTTTTTCTCAATTTTCTTTGTCTCGGGTTCTCTTTTTCGGTTAAGTATCAATTTCTCTTCCTTAATTTGAGAGTATCCTATTTGAGAAACTAACAATAATATACTGGATATGATGATATTTTTATTATTCATTTTCTTATTTAATTGTTTTTTTTATTTTTTTAGCCTCTTCCACAACATCTGGAAAATCTGCATAATGTTCAATTACTTGGTCTATGGTATAGCTAGCTTGATATTTATCCTTCAATCCAATGTAATTTTTACTCATAACGAGCAAAGCCTTCGCTCCCCAATACTCCTCGGAGGCATAGTTATTTGCCAATTTGAAAATTGTTTCATTAGATTGCTTATAATTTTTCGCCTTATTTTGATAGTATGCCTTAGCATAGTATGCTTCTGCCAAAACGCTCACATTCGATGATTTTTCCAATAAAATGTACATTTTTTGAGCCTCAGTATCCTTACTTTTTAGCATTAATGAACGAGCCTTCACTACTTTTGCAGACTCCAATATACTTGCAGAATTTTTTGAGTTTTTCAAAATTTCATCAGCGTATCTTTCGGCATTATTAAGGTCTTTATTATCAAGTGAAATTTTCATTAACTCTATATTGGCAAAATTTCTAATATTTTGATTATCAGAATTTATTAATAAATCTAAATATTTTTTGGCTTCGGGAATTTTCTTTTCAGAAAGGTATATTTGGGCCAACCTTAATTGTGCATCTTCTTGATAATCATTCTGAATACTAGTAATTTCACTGAAAATATCAGTAGCTTTGTCATTTTGCTTAGTTTGGTAATAACTTTCCCCTAACTCATACTGCGCTTGAAATTTAGTTGTACCTGATGGATTTTGTAATAAATATTTCTTGTAATGGCTAATAGCATCTCTATATTTCTTCTCATTGAATGATTTTTTTGCCAAAGTCAATTGAATTTCATCAATATCAGAATTATCTAATTTTACACCCAAATCCCTTGCAAATAACTCATAGCCTGCAATATCACCTTTATTGATAAATACAGGGCGAGACGCTTGAACAATTTTTTCAGCATAAGGTGAGTTCTTATATATTATTCCTAATTTTTGGAGTTCCGAAAGTCCTCTATCTTCTTGATTTTGTTCTATATAATTTTGTGCTTTGTAAATTTGAGCGTTTGCTATGAGTTCCTTATCGGTAGAATTTTTCACTACTTTTTCGAAAAAGTCATTTGCCACTTTATACTCATTTTGAGAAGTGTATGCAGTTCCTAATTCATACCAAGCATCATCTAAATAATCCGAATGAGAATATTTGGAAGTCAGAGTGTTAAGATTAGCTATTTTTCCCGAGATATCTCCTTTAAAGCCAAGAGCCATTGATTTTTGGAACAAAGTATAGTCGCTAACAGAATCCAATTGATTATAAATATCAACAGCTTCATCCAATTGATTATTAGCATAATAGGTATCTGCTAACCTTAATTGAGCATCGGTTTTATATTCTTCTTTTGAATTTTTTAAATATTCTTTAAAGTACTCCTTTGCCTTTTCAAATTTTTTAGACTTAAAATAGGCATACCCTAAATCATATGTAAGTTGTTGTTTCTCAACAAAATTAGTATTTAGTAATTTTTCATATCTAACAATAGCTGATGGATAATTTCCCTTGTTATAATAAACTTGTCCCAACCAATATAAAGCCCTCGCTGAAATTTGAGGTATTTCACTGATTTTTAAACTTCTATTAAAATATTTTTCAGCTTCATCAAGATTTCCTTTATTGAATTCCTCAGTTCCTAACAAAAACGAAACTTCCTGATTTATTTTATCAATTTCTGTATTTCTATTTGATAATTTATCAATCATCTCTATGGTTTTCTTATAATTTCCAGAATATAGATAAGACTTCACCAACAAAATTTTCATTTTCGGAGTTTCTGCATCATTAGGATAATTTTGGATATAATCTTGTATAACTGATGATGCAGAATCAAAGGGATTTCCAATATCGTAACTCAATTTAGCATATTGTAAATGAGCAAGTTGTTTAACATTCAAGTCATAGTTCATCTGATACGCCGAGCGATATGCAGATAGAGCTTCTTGTTTTTTATAGGTTTGTAGGTAGGCATTTCCTAGTTGAAAATAGGCATTCTGCGAAAGTTCAGACTTACTGTTAATCAATTGATTATAATAAGATACTGCTTCATCGTATTTATTCAGTTGAGAACAAACAAATCCCATTTCGTACAAATCTTTATCCAATGTATGAGTTTGGTTTTCTAAGTATATTTTCAGATGTGGATAGGCTGAGGAATATTTCTTTTTCATAAAATACGACTCTCCTATTATTTTATGGAGCTCGATTTTATAATCACTGGATTTACTTATATTTAGCAAATATTCTCCCTCCGAAATAGCCTTATCAAAATCCTTATTATTAAAATACATTTGGATGTAATAAGGTCTTACCAAGTAGCTATATTTTTCCTCATTTTTAATTTCATCAAAATACTCAATAGCTCTATTTTGTTGATTATTAACATAATACAAATGTCCTAACATATAGGCAATCTCCATTCGTGAAGAAGAATCAGTGTTTTGATAAGCCTCCTCCAATGCCTCTGTAGCTCCTTGTATATCTCCAAGCATAAATTTTGCATACCCCAATTTCAAAACATATTGATGGTTTTCCTCTTTTGATAAACCAAATTGATTGATTTTTTGAAGAGTTTCTACAACTTTTTCAAAATTTTTGATGGATAAATAATAATCTGCTATCGGAAGACTTGCCTGAGATACATATGCCGAATGAGGATACTCCTCTATAAATGCAGAAATCCCCTTATCAGCGTGCTCTTTTTGCAAAATTACATTAATGATATTTTCAAAAAATGAAGAAGCTTCCTTTTGGGAGGCAGACAAAAAATCATTAAAGTAATATTGGCGTGCATACTCGTAATGAGATGCCTCATACACTTTTGTATCATACAGATTTTCAGCAAGATGATAGCGATAGTTTTCTTTATTATTAAAATATCTAGATTGCTGTGCATTACTAAAATTGAGATACAACACAGTTACGGAAAGTAAAATTTTTTTCGTATTCATTGTAAAAAATCAAATCACATTCAGAGAACGAAGTTAGTCAATTTTTATTATATGCACAATTATATTCCTCAGAATTTAATTATTTTGTCAATAAGAATAATTACCTTATTTTTGTCGTTTGGAAAATATAATTCCGCAAGATGATAAAAAATAACTCTTACCTATTGTTACTTACTTTGCCTCTCATTTCCTGCGGGAAAATTGAGCCAAAAGGCGAAATAGAACAAAAAAAAATCTATCTAAAAACAATCGCTGATAATAATACAGATTTTTCAGGTATAAATGCTAAGGGAAAATTTCGTGTGTTTTGGGTTCATTCTCCACAAAATACATTAGAGATAGAGACTTACCCAAACTTTATTAACAACCTGAAAATGAGTATAAATGATAAAATACTCAACATCAATGAGGATAGAGAAACCAAAGGACTAGGATTTTATAACATTACAATTTTTTCAGAGTCGATACCAAAGAATATCACACTATCGGACTCTGTGGAATTCAATGTTTCGGGAAAAATAGATGTGGAAAATTTTACCCTTAACCTAAAAAATAGCACAAAATTCATAGGTTTCGTTCATTCAAAAAAAATGAATCTGAATATGCTTGATGTGAGTTTAGCAAATTTTAAAGGTTTTACAGATAATATAAACTTAAATATAAAGGACTCTGCACAAATTATGGCACCCTATATGTACGCTAATGTATTAAATATCAATGCTAATAATAGCCCATTTGCAGAATTTAGTATAAAAGATACCATTAAAGGAAATATAAAAAATACTACTAAACTCTGGTATTATGGTAATCCTATATTTAAAGCAAAAAAAGATAAAACAACTCAAATAAAAAAAGAAAAACAGAAATGATAAGAAATATTAAAAACAAATTAAAAAATACAATACATCTATTAAAAATATGCATAAACTCTGGGCAAATCAACTTTTATAATTTTTGGACAGAAAATAACATAAATGATTATTGGCTATATAGATTCGTGAAAAGTAGAAAAATAAATAACAAAATCAGTTTTTTCTCAGTGTTCGGAAGGCGTTTTATTGTCGATTATTCTTTTGGGGTTGGTAAAAAAGTATTTTTCACAGGCGAAAATCTTACGGAGACCAATATCTCTACTAAGGAGGATATAGAATACAAAGACCACTGCCTAAACAGCGTAGATTTAAGTCTCGGGTTTGATTATATTGACCATCCTAAGTATATGAGATTTCCACTATGGATTAAATATTTAACAAATGGGACAGAGCAAAGTATTAATGATATAGAAGAAAAAATAAATACCATAAACAACCCCAGTCATAGACTATCAAAAGGGAGAAATTATTTTGCATCTCTCATCTCGAGACATGATGAAGGAGGAATAAGAATGAAATTAATAAACCTCCTAAATCCCATCAACAAAGTGGTGTGTGCAGGGACTTTTATGAATAATACTAACAACCTAAAAGAGAAATTTAATGACAATAAATTAGAGTTTTTGAAGCAATTTAAGTTTAATATTTGTCCAGAAAATTCCAGAGCAAATGGCTATATTACTGAGAAGATATTTGAAGCTATCATAAGTGGTTGTATTCCAATATATTATGGGGGGGGGGGGAGTACCCCTAACACGAATGAGGCTAAACAATCCATAGAACCAGAAATACTCAATCCTGAAGCATTTATATTCTACAATGGAAATAATGAGGAGGAGGTTTTTGCAAAAGTGAAAGAACTTTGGGAAAATCAAAGTGCCTATGAGGAGTTTTGTAAAATACCACCTTTCAAGGAAAATGCAGCAAAGGTTATTTGGAGTAAATTACAAGAATTAGAAGACAGACTGAAAAAATAAAATAATATGACAATAATAGAAAAAGCAAAACTATGGCTCACAGATAGTTTTGATGAAGAGACGAGAGAAAAAGTTCAAAAATTAATAAATGAAAATACCTCTGAGTTGGAGGATTCTTTTTATAAAGCATTGGAGTTTGGCACAGGAGGTATGCGTGGTATAATGGGAGTAGGTACAAACCGACTTAATAAATACACCCTTGGGCAGGCCACGCAAGGATTAGCAAATTATCTGCACCAGCAGTTTAAAGATAAAACAATCAAAGTAGCTGTGGCATATGATGTTCGTAACAACTCACGAGAGTTTGGAAAAATCGTTGCCGATGTCCTTACTGCAAATGGTATTAAGGTATTACTCTTTAAGGAGCATCGTCCAACGCCAGAGCTATCTTTCACCGTAAGAGACAAGCAATGTGATGCGGGGATTGTACTTACTGCATCTCATAATCCACCTGAATACAACGGCTATAAAGTCTATTGGAATGATGGTGCCCAAGTCGTACCACCAAATGATGAAAACATTATAAAAGAAGTATATAATACTCGTTTTGAGGATATTAACTTCAATGGTAATGATGATTTGATAGAATGGATTGGCGAAGAACAAGATGAAATCTATATTGATGCTTGTATTGAAAATTCTCTTTATCAAAAAGATAAAAAAGGCTACGAAAATTTTAATATCGTATTCACCTCTATACACGGAACGACCTATACCACAGTACCTAAGGCCTTGAAGAAAGCTGGCTTTTCAAGTGTAAATTTCGTAGAGGAGCAAATGATACCTAATGGGAATTTTCCGTCAGTAGATAGTCCTAACCCTGAGGAGCCAAAGGCATTTACATTAGCAATAGAATTAGCTAACAAAAAAAATGCAGATATGATTATCGGGACTGATCCCGATGGCGATAGATTAGGTATTGCAGTTAGGGATTTAAATGGTGATATTCAATTACTTAATGGTAACCAAACTAATACCATCTTCACTTATTATATTTTGGAACAATGGCAAAAATTAGGAAAAATTACAGGTAAAGAATTCATCGGTTCTACTATCGTAACATCGGATATTTTTTATAAAATTGCCAAAAAATTCGGTGTAGTATGTAAAGTAGGTCTCACTGGCTTTAAGTGGATAGGAAAAATGATACGAGATGCCGAGGGACAAGAAAAATTCATCTGCGGAGGAGAAGAGAGCTTCGGATTTATGACGGGCGACTTTGTTAGAGATAAAGACTCTTGTGGCTCAATCCTTCTTGCTGCCGAAATTGGTGCTTGGTGCAAGGCAAATGGAAAGACAATTTATGAATATTTAATCGATATTTATAAGGATTTGGGGCTTTATAGTGAGGGACTTATCAACATTGTGAAAAAAGGCCGACAAGGAGCCGAAGAAATCAAACAAATGATGATGGATTTCCGAAACAAACCAGTGGAACGATTGGCCAGTTCAAAAGTGATTTTAATAAAAGATTACCAAGAACAGACAGCTTGGGATTTGTTGAAAAATGAAAAATACCCAATGGTTGATATTCCAAAATCTAATGTATTGATATACTATACCGAGGATGGCTCAAAAATAGCAATCCGCCCTTCGGGAACGGAGCCAAAGATAAAATTCTATATCTCTGTGCAAGGGATAGTTAATGATACGGACAATTTTAATGAAGAGATGGCTGTTTTATCTAAAAAAATGGAAATAATAAAACATGATTTGGGATTGTAGGAGTGTCTCTATAAATGAGTAAAATAGAAAAGGCTAACTATCAATTTAGTTAGCCTTTTTTTATGGAGAATGATTATTTCCCCTTACTATTTCGTCTTGTTTTATTCATCTTTTTGTAGAAGTGTGTATAGGCGTATTCTGCTGCTTTTGCTGTGTCTATTACTCCACCTGCTACAGAAATTTTGTCAAATGTATTTTGCTTTACATCTTCTACATCAGAATTTCCTGTGGATACATTCACTGTTTTCACGAGAGATTCTATGATTTGGCTTGGTGTAAGATTTGGCATATATGATAGCAATACTGCTGCTGCACCTGCCACAACGGGCGAAGCCATAGAAGTTCCTTGGAGATATTTGTATTTGGCATCTGGCACTGTAGAATAGATATCTTGTCCTGGTGCAAATACATCTACCATTTTATAATTGTAGTTAGAGAATCCTGCTCTTAGGTGTGTATTATCATTTGTACTAGCACCTACTACAATCATATTTTTCACAAATGGTTTTTGGTCTGAAGAATTTCTGAAATTAGTAGGATAGTATCTATTTTTTTCAATATCTTCATTTTCATTACCTGCAGCTTTTACGAGTAATACTCCTTTTGCTTCAGCATATTTCATTGCTTCCCAAACATATTTTTTACCTGGGGATAACGCTTTTCCGAATGACATATTTAGGATTCTTGCTCCGTTATCTACGGCGTAGCGTATAGCATTTGCTATATCTTTATCCCTTTCGTCTCCATCAGGTACGGTTCTTACGGACATTATTTTTGCCACTTTTGATGCCACCCCATACTGCACTTCGTTTCCGTGAGGATATCCTGCAATAATTCCTGCGACATGTGTTCCGTGGCTAGCATCAGGACCTTCGTAGTGGTTATTTCCGTAGTATTTTTCGCTATAATCGTCGTAATTATCACCTACTATTTCTTTTCTTGGGTCAAATTTAAGATTGAATGACTTCGTTACCTGCGGTTCAAAATATTCAATACCTTCGGTAAATTCAGTTTCCATTTCTTTGGCCAATTGATTCCCTGTTTTATTAGTATTATCAGGGCTTTCTACTGCTCTATTTAAGAACATAATGGCCATATTATCATTTTGGTTATTCTCTCTTGGTTTCAGAGAAGTAACGAAATCCTTTGTTAAAAGTTTATCTCCTGCTAATTCTTTCACATTCTGTAAAATGTCTTTCATCATTTTAAGCATTTGATAATTTTGTCTTGCTTCGGCAGATTTTTCAGTGAAAATAGTTTTTGCCTTTGTATAAAGTTGAAACTCCTCTGGTCTTGATTTTTTATTTTTTTGATTCTCTTCGGAATTTTCGCTATCAAAGATATCTTGATACTTTTTCACAACACGAGTAGCCTCCATTGTATCAATTGATGTATCTCCATTTTTTCCACCTAAAAAATTCCAGCCATGTATATCATCTATATAGCCATTTTTGTCGTCATCTATACCATTTCCTGCAATTTCTTTCGGATTTATCCAAATATTTTTTTCCAACCCTGGGTGATCTACTTCTACTCCACTATCCAAAACGCCAACAACTATTGTAGTTGGTTTCAATCCTTTTGATTGAAAATATTCGTATGCCTTTTGGGTATTCACACCATAGATTTTTGTAGTAGAAAAATCTTTATGATACCAAGTTTCCAAATCAGGATTTTTATCTTTTTTCTGAGCAAAAAGCCCACTTACACCAGCTAAAAACAGAGCTGCAATTAGTACCTTTTTCATTTTTAATTAAAATTATTGGTTAAAGATATGAAAATTTATTTAAATCGTTTTCAAATAATTTATCGTTTCGGGACCTTTATTACAAAGTAAATCTACGATAGACAAGTCCTCTATAAAGCCCATCTTATCTGAAAAAGTTTGATAATATTCTGATAATCCTCTATGAGAAGGATTTTTGGCACTGAACTCACCTCGGAAGTCATTATCACATATTTTTATATATTCTTCAGTGAGAGAAAAGGACTTTTCTGTTTTCAAAATATCTTGGATAATTTCCAAAGCTCTTAGGTTAAATTTTGCCAATAGAGGTTCATCAGTATTATAAATTTCACCTAATTTATCCTCATAAAATTCAAAATACGGTGATGATTGATATGCCATCTTTATGGATTTCCAATGGATTTTTTGCCAATTTTCAGCATATGAAATTTCAATATCCTTCATCTGTCGTTTTCCTGTATGTTTTATAGGAATGACGAGAGAGAGTTTCCCATTAGCGCTGTAAATATTCGTTCTATTTCGATAGGTTTGTTTTGGAAAATTTTCCCACTGCTCAAGTGATATCTGGTCTTCATTTAAGAATTTTGAAAACCAATAAATAGGCGGTAAATAAAATATTGGTAATAGCATTTTTTTAAATTTTTAGAAACTAAGAATATTTTTCTTAGTCATTTTTATTTTTTTTTAAGAACTTTACAATATATTCCCAACCAAAAAATACTCCCAAAACTATCACTGCTACCCACCAATATGAAGTTTTATTCATATCACCTGTGTTTGTTGCTTTAAACATTCTATTCCAACGGATTTTAAATGGAGCCTGATAATCTGACTGGTCGTTTGGGAACATTCCTTGTAGGCTCAACCAAGAGAACATAGGTGAGCCAATTATATGAGTTTCAGGGACAAACCCGAAGAAACGAGAGTCTAGAGACGCATTTCTATTATCTCCAATCATCATATAATAATTTAGTTTTACAGTGTATAGGCTCGTCTCTTTCCCATTAATATAGAATTTTCCATTTTTGTTTTCCAAAGTATTTCCTTCGTATTCTGTAATTAATTTCTGATATTCTGCAAGGTTGTCTTTGGTTAGGGTAATTACATCACCTTTTTTAGGGATTCTCAGTGGGCCATACCAATCGGGATTCCAATCTTTACTCGCTGGGAAGATTGTATTAGAATAGTCTATTTTAGAACTTGGCTCACCATTAGACTTAGGATAAAATCTTATCGTTTTTTCACCTTTTTTCTCGATAACTCTTTCCACTGACTCCACTTCGGAGAGAGATTTCATTTCGGTAGCAATTTTATCAGTAAGTCCGCTGAAATAGTATTTATTTTCTCCTTCCATCACGGGCAAGAATCCATAAACTTTGTATAAATTGCTAATATCAAGAGGCTGTTTTGTTGTTACTACATAGGCATGTTGTACTTCGGCATCTCCCATTCTTCGCTCTAGTTTTCCGTTGATTAGTAATTCACCATTTCGGAATTCTATTTCGTCACCTGCCACAGCGACTAATCTTTTTACATAAGGGTCTTTTCTATCAATAGCTGTATGTACAGAGTCTGCAGGGTAATTAAAAACCACAATATCATTTCGCTTCGGTTCGGAAGAAAAAATTCTTGTGTAAGGCAATTTAATCCCATCTATATACGATTTGGGAGCATCTACCTTACCTGCGTTGGTGATTGTACTCTGTAAAAATGGAATTGCCACTGGTCTCATAGGCATTCTGTACCCATAGCTCCATTTATTAACAAAAAGAAAATCTCCCACCAAAAGTGTTCCCTCCATAGAACCTGTAGGTATCCCAAACGGTTGAGTAACAAATGTATGCACAATCGTAGCAAATACTACAGCATAAGTAATAGAACCAAAAAAAGTATCCTTTTTCTTCGCCTCATTTTCTTCATTGGTTAGATATAAATCTTCTTCCTTCTCAATCTCGATTTTGGAAGAGTAATTGACAACTGCCATATAAATGAAAGGTAAAAATATTGTCAGTAACTTATTTGTTGTCGATTTTTTACCAAACTTTTCCATTAAAAATAAATGAAAAACTGACATCATAATCACTCCAACAATAGGAAAATAGGTAAATATCACCCACCACCTTGGATGCTTTGTCTCCTTCAATACGATGCTATAATTGTAAAACGGAATAAATGCAAAAATCGGATTATAACCCAATTTTTTGAATAACTTCCAAGTGGAAATCCCCATTAATATAGACAGAATAAGTACATAAATACTATATAATACGAAATAATTCATTTTGATAATGATTTTTGTTATTTGATAATGATTTAACAATAATATTAAGATGTTATTATATACCTAATACATCTTTCATTTTAAAAATTCCCTCCTTGCCGATAATCCACTCCGATGCTAAAACTGCCCCCAAAGCAAATCCCTCACGGCTAAATGCAGTGTGTTTTATTTCAATTTCATCTACTTCCGAGCAATATCGAACGCTATGAGTCCCAGGCACTTCACCATCACGAATAGCATTTATTCCCAAGATATCACCCTCTGTATCACCCAATTCCCAAGATTCAAATTTTGGATTTTCTTTCATAATTCCCTCCGCCAAAGAAATAGCTGTACCACTTGGGGCGTCTTTCTTATGAATATGGTGGATTTCTTCCAATTGAGTAGTATAGCAATCAATATTTCGCATTAGATTAGCTAATTTTTCATTTAAGGCAAAGAAAAGATTCACTCCTAAGGAAAAGTTGGAACTATAAATAAAAGCACTCCTATTCTGCTCAGCAATTTGCTCTATTTCTTGCTTTCTGCCCAACCAACCAGTTGTTCCGCATATTACAGGGATTTTGTTTTCAAGACAGATTTTGATATTTTCAAATGCCACTTCGGGCTGAGAAAATTCTATGGCAACATTTATTCCTGCCAGATTTTCTGCTTTGGGTGTTTCATTGAGTTTCACCACAATATTATGTCCTCGTTGTGTGGCGATTTTATCAATGATTTGTCCCATTTTTCCATATCCTATAAGTGCTATATTCATTTTATATTTTAATTATTAAGGGTAAAATTAGAAATTCCAACTGAGGTTTAAACCTGCTTTTGTACTTTGTTTTGCAAACTCATCGTGAATAATCACGGGTCTTATTGCCAATTCTTGGTCATGCTTTTGGTCGTACAGATGGGCATCTACCACGGCATCAAGGATATTTAAAATATAGACAGCCGCCGTTATCGCAATAGCATAATCTCGCTGTCTTTTGAAACTATCTTGGGTTCGCCCCAATACATTTTTATCCACACCTTTAATGTCCGAAAATTCATGCTTTTGTCCATTTAGTTCTGCATTAAAAGCCGAACGATATCGGGTGTATCTCCTTTGGTTCCAAGCGATTATCCCGATACCCGTCCCTATTCCACCCCATACGATAGGTAGTTTCCAATATTTTTTGTTGTATATCTGTCCCAATCCTGGCAAAATAGCAGAATATATTCCAGCTTTTTTTGGATTATTAGGTTTTTCAAATTGTATTTCGTTTAGTTTTTGTATATTTTGCTCTATTATTTGCGTTGAAGATAGACTGTCTTTTTCTACATTTTGAGAAAAAGAAAAACACATAGAAAGACAAAATAAGATACAAATTACTTTTTTCATCAGAAATTAAAAAGATTGATTAAAATAAGTGAGAATATCCTCCAATTCTTTTTCATTCTTAAAATCAAGGATTAATTTTCCTTTTTTTCCATTAGAGGCAGTTTTTATCTCAACCTTTAAATCCAATAAATCACTAAGATTTTTTTGGACTTTTTTATAGTGGTTCGGTATGTTTTCTTTCTGCTGAGTTTCTTTTTTTCGCTTTGGATTTTTTAGGGAATTTGCCAATAGTTCTGCTTGCCTTACATTAAGTTTTTCTTTAATAATCATCGCAAGGAGTTCAAATTGCAGTTTCTCATCATCAAGACTGAGGATAGCCCTACCGTGTCCTGCTGAAATTATGCCATTACTAATAGCATCTTGTATCACAGGAGGCAATTTCAAGAGACGGATGGCATTGGTGATTGTGCTCCTCTCCTTCCCTATTCGTTGACTTAGTTGTTCTTGTGTCATCTCTAATTCTTCCAAAAATCGTTGGTAAGTAAGCGCGACTTCTATAGCATTCAAGTCCTCCCGCTGGATATTTTCCACGAGAGCCATTTCTAAAAGTTCTTTATCATCAGCCAAACGGACATAGGCAGGAATAGTTTTCAATCCTACAATTTTTGACGCACGGAACCTTCTTTCTCCTGATATAATAAAAAATTTATCGTCTTGTTTCTTTACAGTGATAGGTTGTATAATCCCAAGACTTTCAATAGATTGAGCAAGTTCGGATAGAGCTTGGTCTCCAAAATAACTTCTTGGTTGAGATTTATTAGGTATGATTTTCTCCAAAGGAATATCTATGATGTTCCCTACTATATCTTTTGTTTCTTCGGTTTTAGTAACATTATTTTTAAATTCCGTATTAAGTATGGCACTAAGTCCACGCCCCATAGGTCTTTTATTATCTTTCATTTTTGTTCATCCTTTAATTATATAAACATCATTCTCAACCCAAAAATTGTGAAAGTTTTTTTTAATTCTCTTGAATTTTTGTATTTCTGACTAAAACCTCTTCTGCCAATTGTAGGTATTGTATTGCTCCTTTACTATCAGCATCATATTTTAGGATACTTTCTCCAAAACTCGGAGCTTCACTCAAACGGACATTTCGGCTAATAATAGTTTCAAAAACCATATCTGGGAAGTGCATATTTACCTCCTCTACTACTTGATTAGACAATCTTAGTCTATTATTGTACATCGTAAGTAATAATCCCTCAATATCTAAATTTGGATTATAGGTATTTTGAACATTTTTAATCGTATTGAGAAGTTTTCCAAGTCCTTCCAAAGCATAATACTCACATTGGATAGGTACAATCACAGAATTTGCAGCCGTAAGGGCATTGATAGTTATTAATCCCAAACTTGGAGCACAATCTATAATAACATAGTCATATTTATCTTCAATAGATACTAAGGCATTTTTTAACATAAATTCACGCCTATCTTTATCCACTAATTCAATTTCTGCCGCAACCAAATCAATATGAGAAGGAATAATATCCAAATTTGGCGTAGTCGTATGATGTATACATTCTTCTACTTTTTGGGAGCCAATTAATAAATCATATACAGAAAAATCCACATCATCTATTCCTAATCCAGACGTTGCATTTGCCTGAGGATCAGCATCAATAATAAGAACTCTCTTCTCCAAAACTCCCAAAGCAGCCGCTAAATTAACAGCTGTAGTGGTCTTACCAACGCCTCCTTTTTGATTTGCTATTCCTATGATTTTTGCCATAATTTCTTAATTTTTATCTTAATTGATTTCCATTATTGCACGCAAAAATATTAATTATTGATTGATTAGCCTACAACTATATTACTTTTTTTTCCACAAATTTAAGTTTAAGTGGATAATTTTAAATTATAAAAATCATTTCAAAACCTTCAGACTGTGTTTTAAAACTTGTATTTCTACAGGTGAGGGCAATTCCATAGCATCACCATCAATATGCCAAATATTATTATCTATCTCCAAATCAATTTGTTCCAACCTAAGATAAGTAACAAAAGGGTTTCCTCCCAATTTTTTTGAAAATAGTTGATACGCAAATTTTACAGAACCTATCAACGAAAATCTTTTCACCAAAACGATATCTACCAATCCATCATCCAATATAGCATTCGGAGCAATGAATGCATTATTACCAAACTGTCTCGTATTAGCCACATTTAGCATTAGATATTTACCATTATATTTCTGATAATCAATATTTTTAAACTTTATATTAATATCATTAAAAGAGAAAAAAGTAGCAATTGTTGTTTTAATATAATTAAAAAAACCTCTGGAAGTCTTCTCGAAATTATATGCTACGACAGAATCCAACCCTACCCCAGATACATTAATTGAAAACTCTTGATTAATCTTAATAGTATCGATGATTTGGGATTTTTTATTTTGTATTTTCGTTAATAATTTTTTTATACTCTTATCAAATCCGTTTTCTTTTGCAAAACCATTTCCAGAGCCCATAGGATACACTGCCAGTATTTTATCAGTGTAAATCAACTGCTTAGCAATAGAGGAAATTGTTCCATCTCCACCCACTGCCACAAAAATATCAATATTATTTAAATTGTTATTAATAAAATCTTCTGTATCTTTTTTTGATTTTGATATAAAAACATTAGGATTATCAATCAAAAAATTTAACTTATTTAAAAAAGACTGATATTTCCCATTTGAGGAATTAGGGTTAATAATAAATGCTGTTCGTTGCATATTTAAGTTAAATTAAAAATCTCTCGCACATACTACGAGAGATTTGTTATTTAGTTATTTTAAAAATTTATTTTCGTAGTCTTTTTGGGATGCCTTTATTACCTCTTTAGCATGTTCAGCTCCATAAACTTCTTGTATTCTGCATTTTGCAGGTTCGGTAGGTAAGTTTTTGTAAGTCAAGAAGTAATGCATTAATCTTTTAATTTCCACTTCTGGCACTTCGGAAATATCTTTATAATGTCCATATGCGTGGTCTCCTACCAATACGGCTACGATTTTGTCATCCGCCTCACCTTTGTCAATCATTTTAAAACCACCGATAGGAACAGCCTCCAAAAGAAAACCGCCCGCAGGGATATGGTGAGAACTCAATACGCAAATATCTAATGGGTCTCCATCGCCTTCGGTAACATCTGTCGCACCCATTTTCACGGCAAGGTTTTTCACCTCCTCATCACAATAAGTTTTTGGAACAAAACCATATAGGGCAGGTATAATATTTGAAAACTGTTGAGGTCTATCTATTTTCATCAATCCAGATTCTTTGTCAATTTCATATTTAATAGAATCTGAAGGAACTATTTCCACGAAAACATTTACCTTTTCAGGAGCATTTTCTCCTGCGGAAACTCCGTGCCACGGGTGTGTTGTAAAATTTGTCATTTTCTTAAAATAATTTATTTATTTAAACTTAAAATTAAAAATTCTTTTCTTATTTCTTCTATCATTTTAGCTACTGAATCTTCATTATTAATATATTTCATCAAAAGAATAGTCTTATATTCTTCTAAATTAGCATTATTTCCTAACTCTTGATAGGTAGTATGTAGAAGTTTTATTATTTCATTTTTAACATTCAAAACGCCATTCCACGAAGAACTGCTAATATACAATTGCAGAGAGGTATTATAATTATATTCCTCCTGAATACTCTTTTCTGTAAGGAATAAAAACTCGTGTGGTTGTAGATTTTTATCAAAATTAGTTACCAAATTAGATGGTTTTATCCTTTCTAAAAACAAAACAATCCTTTCATATGCTTGGAAATGAATCTCGTTTTTTGCTCCACTCAGAATGTGGATTTCCTTCCTTTTTAGCTCCAAAAAGTCATTAGTAAAAGTCCTAAACATCGTAATGATAGGGATAGCAACTAATAGAGCGACTGCATAGGGTAATATATTATTGAAGTCTAAATTCATACGAAATGCAAAATTAATAATAATATTTAGAAATTAAAAATAGAGTCTATCCCTATTGGATTATTCTATAATCAGCCCATCTTTCATCACAAGTTTTCTATCCGTTGTCTCCGCCAAATGGAGATTATGTGTAACAATTACAAAAGTCTGGTGATATTTATCCCTCAAATCAAAGAATAAATGATGCAAATCATCAGCATTTTTGGAATCCAAATTACCCGTGGGTTCATCAGCAAAAATAATTTTCGGGGAATGTATCAAGGCTCGTGCAATAGCAACCCTTTGAGCCTCACCACCTGATAACTGACTGGGTTTATGATGAATACGATTGATAATCTTTAAATCCTCAAAGAGGGAAATAGCCTTTTCCTTGTAATCTTTTTCATTTTCGTTGGCTATTCTTATCGGAAGCATTACATTTTCCCAAGCCGTGAATTCTGGTAACAATTGATGAAACTGAAATACAAAACCAATATTCTTATTACGAAATTTCGACAATTCCGCATCTTTCATATTAATGAAAGACTGCCCAGCTATTGTGATTTCAGTATGATATTGAGTAGGATTAGTAGGTATATCTAGAGTTCCTAAAATTTGCAAAAGAGTGGATTTGCCCGCCCCAGACTCGCCGACTATGGATACCACCTCTCCCGCTTTGATATGGATATCTACACCTTTTAATACCTGCAAATCATTATAAAACTTGTAAATATTCTTTGCTCTAATCATAATGACAAAAGTATTAAAAAACTTTCTAATGATGCAAATAGATTTTTTCCATCAAAAATATCATTAGAATTATTCTAAACAACTTGTGTATTTAAAAAAAAGCATTACCTTTGCCACGCAATAATTAAACAATATCAATAAAATGAAAAAAGTAATCTTGATGGCATCATTTGCTATCGCTATGGTTTCTTGTGGAGGTTCTAAAGAACAAACTCAAGATACAGCTACTGAAGCAACAACAACAGAACAACCTGCAACAGCTCCAGAAGCTCCTGCCGCTGAAAATGCTACATCTCCTGCACAAGCAAGCAACGATGTAACTATTGAAGCTACTGACCAAATGACTTTCAGCTTAAAAGAAATCAAAGTAAAAGGTGGTCAAAAAGTAAAAGTAACTATCAAGCACACTGGTACTATGGCAAAAGATGTTATGGGGCATAACTTCGTATTGCTTAAGCCAGGTGTAGATCTTGCTGCATTTAGCCAAAAAGCTATCAAAGCAAAAGCTACTAATTATGTACCTGATGGAGACCCAGATGTAATTGCTCACACAAAAATCGTTGGTGGTGGAGAAAGCGACACTGTTGAATTCGATGCTCCTGCACCAGGAACCTATGAGTTCATCTGCTCATTCCCAGGACACTACTCTATGATGAAAGGAACATTCATCGTAGAATAATCCAAATACAAAATTAATTTTAAAGATTTTATCAGAAACAGTAATAGTATTTATTGCTGTTTCTTTTTTATTAATTTGAACACAAATCATTACCTTTGCAGAATGATTACAAATGAACAAATAAAAAATACTCAACAGAGAATAGACGACTTATACAGATATCTACAAATAGATAAAAAGAAAATAGAGATAGCAAATAGTGAGGAAAAAACTGCTGCTCCCGAATTTTGGGATAACCCCAAACAAGCTGAAGCATTTCTGAAACAACTTCGCTCTCAAAAAAAATGGGTAGAAGACTATACCGAAATACACACCGAATTTGAAGACCTACAAGTATTGATGGACTTCGCGAAGGAAGATGCTGAATCTGAGATGGAATTGGACGAAGGTTTCCCACGACTCATAGAAAAAATTGAAAACTTAGAGTTCAAAAATATGCTCTCCAACGAAGGAGACGAACTTTCAGCTGTATTACAAATTACCGCAGGAGCAGGTGGAACTGAGAGTTGTGATTGGGCAAGTATGCTTATGAGAATGTACTCTATGTGGGCAGAAAAACAAGGCTACAAAATACGAGAAATCAACTATCAAGATGGTGATGTAGCAGGAGTAAAAACTGTAACCTTAGAGATTGATGGCGAATATGCTTTTGGATATCTGAAAGGTGAAAATGGCGTGCATCGTCTGGTGAGAATTTCCCCTTTTGATAGCAATGCAAAACGACACACAAGCTTTGTGTCTGTCTATGTATATCCATTAATCGATGATACTATTGAAATAAACATCAACCCTGCGGATATTTCATTTGAAACAATGAGATCCTCTGGTGCTGGGGGGCAAAATGTAAATAAAGTAGAAACAGCCGTGAGATTAAGACACCATCCAACGGGGATTATTATTGAAAATTCCGAAAGCCGTTCGCAACTCCAAAATAAAGAAAAAGCCCTACAACTCCTCAAATCTCGTCTGTATGAAATAGAATTAGAGGAAAGAAAAAAGGCACGAAACGAAATAGAAGCTAGCAAGATGAAAATAGAATGGGGAAGTCAAATTCGTAACTATGTGATGCATCCATACAAATTAGTGAAAGATGTACGCTCAGGATATGAAACCACCGATGTAGATTCCGTAATGAATGGAAATATCACCTCATTCTTAAAGGCATTTTTAATGGCAGACGGCACTGCAAAAACAGACGATATAGACCTATAAAATAATGAGACAAAAACTATTAATATTCTTCGGAATATTCTTATTATTAGAATTTTATATTTTTGAGGCAGTAAAAATCTACCTAAAAAAAACACTTCATCGGAGGATATATTGGGGTGTTAGTCTTCTTTTGTATATCATTATTGTCTTTTTGGCATTTTCCTCTCGCACAGATTATCCCGACCAAATAAAATTTCAATGGATTATGACGATAGGGTTAGGACTTATCGTTCCTAAATTCTTCATTGCCTTATTTCTACTTATAGATGATATTTTTAGGGTTGGACAATTTTCCATCAATATAATTACAAAAAAAAGAAAACATCTCCCTACACGACGAAAGTTTCTTCATATAATGGGTATAGGCTTGGCAGGTGTTTTTTCAGGATTGATTTTTGATGGAATTATTTTGGGAAAATATCGCCATCGTGTGAGACGGGTAAGATTAAACTTAAAAAACTTACCAAAGGCATTTAAAGGGTATAAAATTATACAAATCTCTGATGTCCATTCTGGAAGTTTCAGTAATCCTAAAAAACTACAGAAGGCAATTGATCTGATAAATAAACAAAATGCTGATTTGGTACTATTTACGGGGGATATGGTCAATTATCGTGCTGAAGAATTTATACCATCCATTCCACTGTTTGCAAGTATCAAAGCGAAAGATGGTAAATATTCTGTTCTGGGAAATCACGACTATGGAGGGTATTATTATAAAAATCAAGAAGAGATAGAAAAAAATATCCATAATTTGATTCGTTATGAGGCTCAAGCGGGATTTCGTAATCTTCGGAACGAACATTTCTTCATTGAAAAAAATAATGAGAGACTATATATCATAGGTGTAGAAAATTGGGGGCTACCTCCTTTCCCTCAACTTGGTGACTTGGATAAAGCCACAGAAGGTATTCCCTCATCTGCAACAAAAATATTGATGAGCCACGACCCTACCCACTTTGACGAGGTTGTAAAAAAACATCCATCAGATATTGCTCTTACCCTTTCTGGGCATACTCACGGGATGCAATTTGGCTTGGATTTGAAAAATATAAAATGGTCACCTATTCAATATAAATATCCAAAATGGGCAGACTTATATGAGAGTTTTGGAAAATATCTATATGTGAATAGAGGCTTCGGTGTCTTGGCATTCCCTGGCAGAGTGGGGATTGACCCCGAAATTACTTTATTTGAACTTTATTAAATTATAAACTACTAAAAATCAATGGGATAAAATACCAAAAATAAACATTTTATCCCATTTTATCTGAATTACAAAAAAAAGATTCTTTTTTCTTTGATACTTCCATTAAAATTCATATATTTGCTGACATACTATTTTATGAATAGTTTAAAATAAAATTGTAATTGACATAAAAGAAATAATGGACAGATTTTCATTCTTAAATACTATTCACGCTCAGTTAATAGATGACTTGTATGAGCAATATAGAAAATATCCTGATGCCTTAGAACCTTCTTGGAAGGCTTTTTTTCAAGGGTTTGATTTTGCATTAGAAAACTATGGCGATGAAGGTTACATTTCTGAAAATGGACAGCCCTCAGTAGTAGTTCAACAAGTGAGTAACAGTAATATACCTGACGAAATTCGTAAAGAATTTTTAGTAATGAATCTCATCGAGGCATATAGATCTCGTGGGCACCTATTCACTAAAACTAACCCCGTTAGAGACAGAAGAACTTACTCTCCTACTCTATCTATTGAAAATTTTGGACTTTCTACAGCTGACCTAAATACAAAATTCAATTGTGCTATAGAAATCGGTCTGAAAGAAGCTGCCACATTACAAAATATTATTAACCGATTAGAGACTATCTATTGTAACTCTATCGGTGTAGAATATATGCACATTGATAATGTTGAGGAAAAGAAATTTATTCGAGATTTCCTTCAACAGAATGAAAATAAACCACAACTATCGTCTCAGCAGAAGATAGAAATTTTGAGAAAGCTCAATCAAGCAGTAGTCTTTGAAAACTATCTGAATACTAAATTCGTAGGACAAAAAAGATTCTCCTTGGAGGGTAATGAATCTCTAATACCAGCCCTTGACCAGCTTATTATTAAATCTGCCAAATTAGGCGTGCAAGAAGTCGTTTTGGGTATGGCTCATCGTGGGCGTCTTAATGTTCTTACAAATATTTTTGGAAAATCTTATAAGCAAATTTTCTCCGAATTTGAAGGAAAAGAATTTGAAGAAGATGTATTCTCAGGTGATGTGAAATACCACTTAGGGGTAACAAACCATATAAAAACATCTGATAACAAAGATATTATAATCAATCTTGTACCGAACCCTTCTCATCTTGAAACAGTAGCATCCCTTGCCGAGGGAATAACAAGAGCAAAGATTGATAATATCTATAAAGATTCTAAAAAAGTTCTCCCAATCGTAATCCACGGAGATGGTGCCATCGCAGGACAAGGTATCGTATATGAAGTTGCCCAAATGATGACTTTGGACGGCTACAAAACAGGAGGAACAATACATATCGTAGTGAATAACCAAGTATCCTTTACTACCAACTATTTAGATGCTCGCTCGGCAATATATAGTACTGATATAGCGAAAGTTACCTCCTCACCAGTAATGCATATCAATGCTGATGATGCCGAGGCCGTGGTACATTCATTGCATTTCGCAGCAGAATTCCGAGCAAGATTCGGAAAAGATGTCTATATAGACCTACTCGGATACAGAAAATATGGGCATAACGAGGGCGACGAACCAAAATTTACTCAGCCTAAACTATACAAGGCAATATCTAAACACCAAAATCCAAAAGAAATCTATAAAGCAAAATTGATGACAGAAGGAGTCGTTTCCGATGAAATATTAAAGGAAATGGAAGCGGAATTTAAAGACCTTCTTGATAAAGATTTTGACACAGCAAAAGAGATAGAAAAAAACAGATTAGACATCTTTATGTCAGAAATTTGGAAAGGCTATCAATATGAAAAAGGTAGTATCCAAACACCTATCGATACAAGTTTTGATTTGGAAAAACTTAGAGAATTAGCCGTGAAAATATCTACTTTGCCAGCAGATAAAAAATTCATCAATAAAATTACGCGTCTATTTGCCACGCGACTCAAAATGATTGAAGGAAATTCTATTGATTGGGCGTTGGGTGAATGGTTAGCATATGCTACCCTACTTACCGAAGGACACAATGTAAGAATTTCTGGTGAAGATGTGGAAAGAGGAACGTTCTCCCATCGCCATGCCGTGGTAAAAACGGAAGATACGGAGGAAGAATACACTCCATTACAACATATTTCTGAATCAAGATTTGATATTTTCAACTCTCATCTTTCAGAATATGGAGTACTTGGTTTCGATTATGGTTATGCTATGGCAAGTCCCGAAATGCTCACTATTTGGGAAGCTCAATTTGGTGATTTCGTAAATGGAGCTCAAATTATCATCGACCAATATTTGGTGGCAGCCGAAGAGAAATGGAAGGCTCAAAATGGGTTAGTTATGCTTCTTCCTCACGGATTTGAAGGGCAAGGTGCCGAGCACTCTTCTGGGCGTTTAGAGAGATTCTTAGAACTTACTGCAAATGATAATATCATCGTGGCAAACTGTACCACACCTGCTAACTTCTTCCATATTTTGAGAAGACAACTTAAATGGAATTTCCGTAAGCCATTAGTAATAATGTCTCCAAAATCACTATTGAGACACCCTCGGGTAGTTTCTCCATTGGAGGATTTGGCGAATGGAAAATTCCAACCAATCATAGACGATACTACGGCAGATGCTAATAAGGTAGAAAAATTAGTACTCTGCACGGGGAAATTGTATTACGAACTTTTGGCTAAAAAAGAAGAACTTAACGCTGAAAATATTGCCTTAGTACGATTAGAACAAATTTACCCTCTACAAAGAGAAGATTTAGATAATATCTTAAATAAATATTCTAACAGAAAAGAGCTTATTTGGGCTCAAGAAGAACCTGAAAATATGGGTGCTTGGACTTATATTCTCCGTCATTTGAGAAACACTGGAATAGATGTAATAGCTCCTGTATCAAGCGGTTCCCCTGCACCAGGTAGCCACAAAATGTTCGAGAAAAACCAACAAGGCGTAATCAATAAAGTATTTGGAATTTAATTAATAACAAAAAAGATAACAATGTCAATATTAGAAATGAAAGTCCCTTCACCAGGGGAATCTATTACCGAAGTAGAAATCGCTACTTGGCTAGTAAAAGATGGTGATTATGTAGAAAAAGACCAACCTATCGCTGAGGTGGATTCTGATAAAGCAACTTTAGAACTGCCTGCAGAAGAAAGTGGAATCATCACTCTCAAAGCAGAGGAAGGCGATACAGTTCAAGTAGGACAAATCGTTTGCCTTATTGATATGTCTGCATCTAAACCTTCTGGTAGTGCTACCGAGGCACCAAAAGTGGAGGAAAAATCTGCCGAAGTAAAAGTAGAAACACCTAAAAAATTAGAAGAACAAACCATAACTTATGCTACAGGAACACCTTCTCCGGCAGCTAAAAAAGTTCTTGAAGAAAGAGGTATCGAACCTTCTAGCATAAAAGGAACAGGCAAAGATGGAAGAATCACAAAACACGATGCAGAAACCGCTGCTGTACCAGCAATGGGAACAGCACCAAGCGGAGGAAGCAGAGCTACAACTACAACTAAATTATCCGTCTTAAGAAGAAAAGTAGCACAAAGATTAGTTTCCGTGAAAAACGAAACAGCAATGCTCACAACATTCAACGAGGTGGATATGTCTGAAATATTCCGTTTGAGAAAACTCTACAAAGAAGAATTCGCTGCAAAACATGGCGTTGGACTTGGCTTTATGTCTTTCTTCACAAAAGCAGTTACCCGAGCCTTGCAACTTTATCCTGATGTTAATGCTTCTATTGATGGGGATTTTAAAGTAAATTATGACTTCTGTGACATTTCTATAGCTGTTTCTGGTCCAAAAGGACTTATGGTTCCTGTCCTCAGAAATGCCGAGAATATGTCTTTTCGCGGTGTAGAATCAGGTATTAAAGAGATGGCTACAAGAGTAAGAGATGGCAAAATTACCGTAGATGAAATGACGGGGGGAACATTCACAATCACCAATGGAGGAACATTCGGTTCTATGCTTTCTACCCCAATTATCAACCCGCCACAATCTGCAATCTTAGGTATGCACAACATTATCCAAAGACCTGTTGCCGTAAATGGGCAAGTGGAAATTCGCCCGATGATGTATCTTGCATTGTCTTACGACCATAGAATTATCGATGGTAAAGAGTCCGTAGGGTTCTTAGTTGCTGTGAAAGAAGCAATTGATAATCCAGTGGAATATCTGCTTGGCGGCGATGAGAGAAGAGGATTAGAATATGTCCAAAATTTCAAAACGAAATGTCCAAAAAAAAGAGAAGCGACCAAGTTGATTGAGTCGCTTTTTTTAATGGGTTTTTAATTGCTTTTTAAGAAGCGTTTAATTTATTGTTTGATTCAAACCACTGCCATTTGATTTGTTCAGCGATTTTGGCAGCCATTAGTGGAGGTACTGACATTCCGCAAACATACCGAACCTTGGCATCACCAAAATCAAAGTCGGAAGGAAAAGTACTCATTCTCCTGTATTCCGTATCATTGATATTGCGTTTTTCGTTCCAATAAACACTCTCACCAGAGCTGGTCAAAGTCGGAGCAACTCTATCATCATAAAGGATTTGTGTAGAGAAATAAGCATTAATGGTCTTTAAATTGCGATACCTCATATTAGCATATTTAAAACAATATTCCCCCTCTTGTACAAAGGGTAATCTCACCTCAATAGATGGAATTAAAGGCTCGTGAGTGGTTGATTTTCTATCCACAATTTCACCAAAAGGAATCGGTTTCTCATCAAAATTTAAGACCAAAGGTGGAAAATTCAAATCCTTTCTCCGAGCAATGAAAAACACCCTTTCTCTGGATTGAGGCACTCCCATTGTGGCAGAATTAAGTAAGAAAATCTGCACATCATAACCGATTTCTTGCAATCTTTCTACAATACCAATGGCATATTTTCTCGCATTGCCAATAACAATGCCTTTTACATTCTCCAAAATGGCAACCTTTGGGCGAAGTTTTGCGATGGTTTCGCAATAGATAAACACCAAATCATCCAGAGTTTGCTTCTTTTGTCCCTCCTTAAAGAACTTTTTCACACCCCAACCTTTCTCTCTTTTTCCAGCCAAAGAAAAACTCGTGCAAGGTGGCGAACCATCTAAAATATCTAAATTAAAAAGTTCCTTTGGCAAATCCTCTCTTTGATTAAAATCCCTAATATCCTCTAAATAAAAGTATTTCGGAGCGTGATTTTTGGTATAAATTTCTGCCATATTTTTATCTATTTCCACACCGCCGAGATGGTTGAATCCAGCGAGTTTATAACCCATCGTAGAACCACCACCGCAAACAAAAGTCCCAAAGACCGTGATGGTCTGCTGTTTATCTTTTGACTTCAACTCTTTGAGTTTCCAGTCTTTGTCTAAATTTTTCATAATCTTTTTTGAGTTTTTCTAAACTGATTTCTTGGTTTTTATATTTTTTAATCATAATCATTAGTTTTTAATTCAACGGAGGACAATTTTTCATTGCTCCTTTTTTCTATTGAGTTGTTTGTATTTTTTGAGTTCCTCGGTGAGGAGTTTCACTTTGTCTTCCAGCTCTTTTATGAGGGCTTTTGCCTCGTCTAATTCCGAGATGGCGGTTTTGAGTTTGTTTCCTAAATCCTCAATCATCTCTCGGTAATATTTCAGGACTTTTCCAGCATTCTCAATCTCTTTTTCGTGGTTTCCAGCCTCAATGCTTTCCACTTCGGCATTTTGCTTTTTCCTTCCAAAAATGAAACCCGCCAAGCCCGTAAGCAACGCCCCAATAAAACTTGCTATGTGAGGCAAAATATGTTCGTGTAGTATTTCCTGCATATTAATAGGTTTT